>Ga0182738_1000374_pt1 | contig 65037 bp, 46 predicted proteins | sample eDN5th30CBELigMG_FD_128876 | JGI IMG/M metagenome (GOLD analysis project Ga0182738, IMG submission 128876) | Enriched Miracle-Growth compost microbial communities from Emeryville, California, USA - eDNA 5th pass 30_C BE-Lig MG (version 2)... ... | reverse complement strand
TCGGGCGGCCAGCAGCAACGCCTCTGCATCGCGCGCACCATGGCGACGCGGCCGGAAGTACTTTTGATGGACGAGCCCTGCTCCGCGCTCGACCCCATTTCCACCCTGAAAGTGGAAGAATTGATGCGCGAACTGCGCGGGCAATATACCATCGTTATTGTGACGCACAACATGCAACAGGCCGCGCGGGTTTCCGATAACACCGGTTTCTTTCTGATGGGAGAATTAATCGAAATGGATGCCTCCTCCCAGATTTTCACTGACCCGCACGACAAGAGAACAGAAGATTATATTACCGGCCGGTTTGGATAGAATTTCAGGTGTTTAGGTGAGTCGGTGAAGGCCGCAAAAGTACTTTTACCCAAAGACCTAATCACCTAAAACGAAAAAAGGATTCATGATGATTATCCGCCACACATTTGAAGAGCAGCTACAGGATTTACAGGGCGATTTGTTGCGATTGGGGCGTTTTGTGGAGGAGGCCCTGGGCAAGGCGCTGGATGCTTTGGTGCGCCAGGATGCGGCGCTGGCCAATCAGATTATTGACGAAGATGATTTTGCCGATGATCTGGATTTTGAGATTCAAACTCGCGCCATGCAACTGCTGGCTTTGCAGCAACCCATGGCCCGCGATTTACGCGTCATCGGCGCCAGTTTGCGCATCGTGCTCGATCTGGAACGCATCGGCGATTACGCCGTGGATGTGGCCAAAGTGGCGCGCGGATTGTCAGGTCAACCCTACACCGCGCCGGTGAAAGATCTCGTGGAACTGGGCACGGCCGCGCGCCAGATGGTGGGCGATGCGTTGCAGACATATGTCAACCGCGATATCGAACAGGCCCGCCATGTGGCCGGCGCCGATGATGATGTGGATGATAAATATGACGGAGTGCAGGCCCGCCTGATTAAGCTGATGCGCGATGACGCCGCCAGCGTGGCACAGGCCACGCGGCTTTTGCTGGTGGCGCGCAGTCTCGAACGCGCCGCCGATCACGCCACCAATATCGCCGAATATATCTATTACGTGGAAACCGGCGAAATGCGCCAGCTGGCCCGCGAGGAACATCAGGAAAACAAACACGAGGAAGACAAAACCCTCCAGGCCTTCGATCTGTCACCGCGCGATCACGACGCCCGTGAACAGAAACCCAAAGCGGAGGATTGATGCGTCCTTCTCCTTATTCCCCGCGCATCAGCCGGTCAAATTGTTTGCGGCGTTTATAGCGTTTCCACCATTCGAGGGGATTGATTTTTTGCTGCCAGGAACGGTTATCCTGAGGGCGGAAGGTGTGGCCGCTGCGTGGCCGAAAGCTGCCAAAAGTACTTTGAGAAGCGATGCCACGATTAATCCACAACCACGCCACGCCGCAACCGGCCAGCGCGAAAAAGCCCAGCAGCGGCGACCTGCCGGCATAAGTAAAAAACACAATCGCCATTTCGATCCAGCCCAGAATGCGCGCCTGCACCGGAAAGATGAATAACAGAATCGTCTCGTGGGGCATCAACAAACAAAAAGCCAGCGTGACGCCCGCCATCGGCAACCAGTTATCCACGAAAACGTGTGAATGCGTCAGCCACGCGCCCAATTCCATGGCAATGCCCGAAACCGCGGAAACCGCAATAAAAAAGACTGCGAAATTGACCGTGCCCCAGGCGCGTTCCAGAGCGCTGCCGATGAAATAGACCCAGATGCCGTAAAATAACAATCCGATAATTCCAAACGACACCAGCGGATAGGTGAGCAATGTCCAGGGCCGCGCCAGAACGCCTGGAACGGTGAGAGTGAGCCATGCCGGATCGATCAATCGAAAAGTGGCCGCCACCATGGTGACAAAATTGAGGGCAATTAGGGCCAGGGTAAACGGCGTGTCCTGCGTGGATAATCCGCTGGAACCGTAAGGTGAATATCCTCTCATAAAAGTACTTTTGGGCAAAATCTGTGACGCGCTCGAAGCAAACAACGCTTCGCAGTATAATCAACCCGGGCGCAGCCACGCAAAAAGGCTCCCCAAAAGTACTTTTCTACAAATAGCGAAACATGAATATCGCCTATGTTTTCGGCACTTATCCGCAATGGAGCGAAACTTTTCTGCAGCGCGAAATGGACGCGCTGGCAGATCGGGGATTTGATGTGGAAATCTGGGCGATGCAGGCCAGAGCGCTGGCACGGCAACTTCCTGGCGGTGGATGGAAGCAGTGGCAAAAGTACTTTTTCTCCGCGGCATATTATCGAGAAGTGGGCCGGGAACTCGCCGCGCGATTGCACGATGTCACGCATTTGCACGCGGCCTGGGCCGGCTTTCCGGCTCAGATTGCGATGGCGGCGGCCGAGGCCAAAGGCATCACCTGGAGCTTTTCGGGGCACTCGCGGGATTTGTGGGTAACGCCGCGATTATTATCGGAAAAGATTGCCGCCGCGGCGTTTGCCACCGCCTGCACCCAGCAGGGTGTGGCGTTTTTGCGTTCGCAAAATCCGGCGCACGCTGCAAAAGTACTTTTTGCGCCGCACGGTTTGCCGCTGGGCGATTTCCCCTTCACGCAGCGCCAACATTTTTATCCGCCGCATCGCGTGCTGGCGGTGGGGCGATTGGTGGAGAAAAAAGGATTTGAGTATTTGCTGCGCGCGTTGCGTATCCTGCAAAAGCGCGGCAATTGTCCGGAAACCACCATTCTCGGCGCGGGCCCGCAACGCCGCGCATTGGAAAAACTGGCCTCCGAGCTCAAATTGACGCATCTCTATTTTGAAGGCGCCGTGCCGCCCGCCAAGGTGCGCGCCCACATGCAACGCGCCAGCATTCTGGTGGCGCCCTGTATCACCGGCAAAGATGGCGATCACGACGGTTTGCCCAATGTCCTGCTCGAAGCAGCCGCGCTGGGATTGCCCATTCTCACCACGCCGGTGGGCGGCACTGGTGATTTGATTACCGGCGAAACCGGCTGGCTGTGCCCGCCGCAAAACGCCTCCGCGCTGGCCGAATCGCTGGAAGGCATTTTCCGCCATCCGCACGTGGCATTCCGCAAAACGCAACGGGCCCGCGAAGTTGTCGAACGCCATTACGATATCAACCGGAATATTGATCGCCTGGCCGGGGCCTTGCGGCGCTGTGCGGAAAAGGAATAAAAGTACTTTTAGGGCAAGATTTCGACGGGGCAATGAACAGCACCATTTGGAGTGTGGCGCACCACATTGCGATTCGTCATTCCGGCATGTCGTTGGCCGGAATCCATAACGGTCTATGGTCGTTATCCCTGGATATGACGCCGCATCAACATTGAGATTAAACCAACTCATTTTTCATAAACATTGCGCAAATGGCGTCAAAATTCTATAATTATTATCCGCGTTGGGTCGTTAGCTCAGTTGGTAGAGCAGGGGACTCTTAATCCCAAGGTCATAGGTTCGACTCCTATACGACCCATTTTTAATTACAGCGATATTGTAGCGGTTGTGCGACATGAAAATTTAACCTTATCGAAACAAAAGCAACAAAGTATGTATGCCACCGTGTTCGGGGCAATATATACTTTTGTCTCTATTATTTCCCGGGGAAATTTTCTCGCTAAAGCGGCATCATCTTAATCCAGCAATATCGCTTTGTTGTCGTTCTTCTAAGTCGGCTTTTGGCAATGAAGGTTATGTCCCCAAAAGTACTTTTTTATGTCATATCCCAATAATACTCCCTCACCCGCCAAAGACGCCCAGGGCATGATCACTCTTGATGTGCCCAAAGAACGCGCCGTTATCGCACAAGTCATTTTCGATCAATTCAGTGACAACGAAATGAGTCTCGACGAACTCGCCAGCCTGGTGGATGCCGCTGGCGCTGATGTGGTTGCTGAAGTCACCCAAAAACGTGCCAAGCCCGACGCCGCCACCCTATTTGGCAAAGGCAAAGTGGACGAAATTGCCCAGGTGCGCGCTGCCACAGAAGCCGAATTGTTGGTAGTGGATTGCGACCTTTCACCAGCCCAGGCGCGCAATCTGGAAAAGGCGCTCAAAATGCGTGTTATCGATCGCACCGAACTGATTCTCGATATTTTCGCGCGACGTGCCCAAACCAAACAGGCCAAATTGCAAGTGGAACTGGCGCAATTGCGCTATCAATTGCCGCGATTAAAGCGCATGTGGACTCACCTTGATACCCAAAGCGGCGGCGCTATCGGCTTACGCGGCCCAGGTGAAACGCAGCTGGAAACCGATAAACGCCTGGCCAATACGCGTATTGAATTATTGCAATCACAACTACGCACCATCCGCAAGCGCAAAGACATTGAAAGCAAAGCCCGCAGCGAATTTGAAACCGCAGCGCTCGTGGGTTACACAAACGTTGGCAAAAGCGCGCTGCTCAATGCGCTGTCACGTCCCACTGGCGACAAAGTGCTGGAGAAAGACATGTTGTTCGCCACGCTGGGATCCAATACCCGCAAAGTGGATCTGGGTGGCGGACGAGAAGTACTTTTAAGCGACACCGTTGGATTAGTGCGCCGCCTGCCGCATCACCTGGTGGAAAGCTTTCATTCCACATTGGCCGAAGTGGAAGATGCCGATATTTTGCTATTAGTGGTTGACGCCAGCGATCCCGAATTAGATGAAAAATTGAAAGCCGTTACTGATGTTTTGGGTGAATTGGAAGTATTAGAAAAACCACGTTTGATGGTCTTCAACAAAAGCGATCAACTGGAACCAACTGTTTTAGCCGGAATGCAAAAGCAATTCCGCGACGCCGTTTTCACATCAGCGTATACCGGAACCGGTCTGGATGAATTGCGTGAAAAAGTACTTTTATTACTGGAAGAAAACGACGAGGAAGTGGAGCTCCGCTTTGATGCCGCCAATCCACAATTAGGCAAAGTGCGTTCGCAAATATCAAGGCACGGCCGCATTCTGGAAGAACGCTGGGAAGAGGATCAATTACATCTCCGCGCGCGCTTGCATCCGCGTTGGCGCAAGTTGATTGATGTTAATACGATTCAGTAAGCCAATATTTCTATATAAAGCCAAAGAAAATCAAACATCGATATACGGGATGGACAAGATAAGTGCCGATTATAATCCTGTTTTATCCTGTTCATCGATGTAAAGTACTTTTTCTTATTCACAAACAACACCGCGCAGTTGACAATATTTTTGCCAACTGCTATATTTCCAACTAATACAAAATGACATGTCAAAAATATCAACAATGTCAGACGGAGTAAAAATGCAAACTGTGGTTGCAGAAGATCAAGCATATAATGCCATTAAGGAAATGATTGTCAAGGCGCAATTGAAGCCGGGCGCGCGGTTGGTGCATCGCAAATTGGCCAAAGAATTGGGCATGAGTCCGATTCCGGTAGTTCTGGCGTTGCGGCTTTTAGAACGCGATGGCCTCGTCGTCAATATGCCGGGTTTAGGCGCGTATGTTCGCACCTGGAGCCGTGACGAAATTATTGATCTCTATCATATTCGTGCTTCGCAGGAAGCTCTGGCTGCCAGCCTTTGCGCACAACGCGCCACGCGGGTGGATATGGCGCGGATTCTGGACGCCAAAGAAAAATATCAGCAAGCCCTGGAAAGTGGCGAGTTTGAGGCGATTGTGCAAGCCGATACGGAATTCCATTTGAGCATGGTGAGCGGCGCGCATTGCGCCTATCTGGAAACCATGATCAATAATCTCTCCATCGTCAATCTCAGCATCTACATGACGAATTTTTATTTAAAAAAGCAAAAACCCACTTTCTCCGCAGAGCCGATTTGGATTCACACCCATATTGTGGATGCCCTGGAAAAGAAAGATGCCGCCACCGCAAGCGCCGCTGCCAAAGAACATATCGAAGCGGCATTAAGATTCAATCTCGCGTTATTCGATAGCAATCCAAAAGTACATTCGTAGGGCAACATCAGATGATTACAATTTGTAATGGCGATTATATTATTTAAAGAGTTTGTCATGATGAAGTTAAAATCAAGAAAGTTGTCCGTAGCCGCATAACGTAAAATTTAATACAAAAATATGCAAACATTAAAATTACACAGCCGCGAAGTATTTCTGAAAGCACCGCCAGCAACTTGCATTTGGGGAAGCAGTTTTTATACCGATGCCAATAGCCTGGAACTGATTGGTGAAGGCCAGCATCTCCAACGCAGCGACACGGTGGAATACGTCACCGAACAGCGCTCGCCCGACAACGGCGAAAGTTGGGGCGAAGCCAAACATCTATCAACCGGGCAGCGTTCCGCCAATGGTGTTTTGCGAAAACATCTCTATCCGGGATTTTTATGTCCACACACAAATCGATTGGTGCGTTTTAGTTGCGAAGCTGTTTTGCCCAATGATTCGCCGCATCCCAATGAAGCGGGACGGCTCTGGCGCGCCTATTATTCGGTCAGCGAAGATGGCGGACGCAGCACCACCTTTGCAGGTATGGTGCAGCAATCTGGCCCGGAGTTTTCGCCAGAGCATCCTTTGCCGCAAGTGTGGCATGGCAAGAATGGGTTTTATCGTGGCGCGCTCAGTTGTGTTCCGTTATCGCTGGATAAAAGTACTTTTCTGATGCCATTGCAATGCACGTTGCTGGATGACAACGGAGAATTATACTCTCCCGGCGGCGGCTATGGCTGGTTTGCCACGCTCATCATGCAAGGCCGCTGGCGTGCGGATGGTGATATTGACTGGAAACAACTGGCGTTATTGCAAGGTGCCCCCAATTGCACCACGCGCGGCTTGATCGAAGGAACGATTGGACATTTAGACAACGGCAGATTGCTACTTGTCATGCGCGGCTCCAATGATGCCAATCCTACATTGCCCGGACATAAATGGTATTGCATTTCGGAAGATGGCGGAAGCACCTGGAGCAACATCACACCGTGGACATACAGCGATAAAAGTACTTTTTATTCGTCATCATCCTGCTCGCAATTAGTCCCACATTCCAGCGGCGCGTTATTGTGGGTTGGGAATATCAGCACGGATAATCCCAAAGGTAATTGGCCGCGCCAGCCTTTAGTTGCCGGTGTTGTCGATAAATCCAATGGTCTGTTGGATCGAGATTCCCTTTGTATTATTGATCAAAAGGAAGAGGGCGATGACGAAACATTGCAACTTTCCAATTTCTATGCGCGCGAAGATCGTGAAACCGGCGATTTAATTGTGCATTGTTCCCGGTTGGCACATGGTTCGCCGCAAGGATGGCAGGCGGATGCGATGATTTATCGCATTGGAATTATGTAGGAGATTAAAATAAGGAGTGGGGGCAGGTCTCTACTTTTTAAATTCTAACTCCTAAATTCTAACTCCTAAATTCTAACTTCTAAATTAAACAATCCGTTAAAATAAAACACACATGAATACAGAACTATTTGAAGGCGTCTGGTCAGCAGCGCCAACACCATTAACTGACAAAAACAATATCGACAAAACTTCCATCAAACGATTGGTCAAACATCATTTGCGCCTTGGCGTGAAAGGCGTTTTTCTGGCCGGTTCCTGCGGCGAAGGGCCGTGGCTTTCGGACGCACAGAAAAGTACTTTAGTGCAAACCACCGTCGCCGCAGCTAAGGGAAAACTCGGCATTGCCGTGCAAGTCACCGATAACAGCGCGGCGCGGATATTGGATAATATCGCGCGCGCCAAAAAGGACGGCGCGGAATATGCCGTTGTGGCATCGCCCTTTTTCCTGATGCATGCCACGCCAAAAGTACTTTGGGCATTGTATGAAGAAGTGTTAGATAAAAGTACTTTGCCAGTGATTTTCTATGATCGCGGCGCGCACAGCGCGGTGGATATTCCCCTTGCCGTGTTAAAAAAGATATATGCACATTCCGCCGTCGTTGCGATTAAAGATTCTTCTGCCGATCCAGTGCGCATGAAGACTGCATTAGCAGCACGGCGCAAACGGCCGGAAATGCGTTTATTAACCGGCGATGAATTTGATTGCGTTGGCGCGTTGCGCATGGGATATAACGGGCTAATGCTGGGCGGCGCAGCCTTTAACGGTTTTATGGCAGGCCAGATTCGTGAGGCGGCATTAGATAAGAATTGGTCGGAAGCCGAAAGATTGCAAAAGCACATGAATGAGTTAATGTTTGAAATTTACGGCGGCAAAAAAATTCTCTGCTGGTTGGCGGGAGAAAAGTATATATTGCAACAGTTAGGTGTATTTAAAAATCATCGCAATTTATTGAGATATGAACTTACGGAAAAATGTCAAAAATCAATTGAGCAGATTGTTAAAAAGGAACAAGCGATTTTATTGCCGTAACCTTTTAAATTGCAATAACGTATTCCCACTTGTAAAGAAGACCAGGGGGATATTGAGCGTAATAAGTTTCGCGAAAGTTTGCTCCATGCGTTACGTTTTAGAATCCCCCTGGCCCTCTTTACAAGGGGGAATTATTATATAGAAAAATGCTATCCCCATCCCTAAATCCCGATTCTTGCCGCATCCGTCAAAAGCGTTTAATAGCTATTTTGCGTGAGCGCAATTTGCAAGCCGCATTGCTGACCGATCCGCGGCACGTGCATTATTTCACTGGTTATTGGGCCTATCGCGTTTTTTCCACGGCATTATTATTAACCGCTGATGGCGAAGCGATTTTGTGTCTTGCTGAGGATAAAGAAAATCTGGCGGCAGATCGCATTTTGAAATACGAGGCGCAACGCCTGGCGACGTTACGGGATGATCGCCTGCAACTCACCTTAAAAGTACTTTTACCGGATATCCAAAAGTGCTTTTCCATCGGCGTTGATCGCGCCGTGAAATTATATAGTGAGAAAATCGATTGGCACGATTTAATACCGGATTTGTATCAACTGCGACGAAAAAAAGATATAGATGAAACAGCCCTGATCCGCCATGCTATTTTCGCCTGTGAAGCAGGATATGCCGCAGCGCGAAAAGTACTTTCACCGGGAGTTTCGGAATTAGAGATATACGGAAAAGTACTTTCTGCTTCTACCATCGCGGCGGGTGAGCCTATTGGGGAAATGGGTAATGACTTTCAGTCCGGCACGCCCGGTGGCCAGCCGCGAGCGCGCCCCGTGCAAAGCGGCGAACTAATGCCGCTTGATGTGACGGTGATTTATCGCGGTTATTGTTGCGACTTAACGCGCACCTTCGCGGTAAACGGTGGACCATCGAATACCCAATTAAATGCATTTGCGCTCATCAAAGAAGTGCTCGATGAATTTGAACAGACCGCGCGCGCTGGCGTTTCCTGCAAAAAGTTATATACCTCCATTTTTGAAAAAATCGACGGTGTGAACGGTTGGAAATTCCCGCATCATCTGGGACACGGCATAGGATTAGATCCGCATGAAGCGCCGCGACTTAATCCTCATTGGGATGACACGTTACAAGTTGGCGATGTCATTGCAGTGGAGCCGGGGCTTTATGGAAATGATCTGAACGGCGGCATTCGTATCGAGCAAAATTATTTAGTCACACAAAACGGGCTGGAATGTATATCGTCATTTCCTGTGGAGCTTTAATTTTACGTCGATGAACAGGATAGACAGGATTTTATTTTTTATCCTGTTCATCCTGTCTATCGATGTAATTTTTAATTATTATGCAACTCAAAACAATATCAATCGATGGAAAATATAGCGGACCGCATCTGCTAATTTTGGCTGGCGTGCATGGCGATGAATTTGAACCGATGGCAGCCGTGCGGCAATTGGCAAAAGTACTTTTGCAGCAAGAACTGAAAGGCTGCGTGACACTGGTTCCTGTGGTGAATGAAAATGCGTTTCTGCGCGGCGCGCGATGCGCTGATGACGGCCTCGATCTGGCCAGAACCTGTCCGGGAAAAGCGGATGGCAGCTATACCGAACAGGTAGCATTTGCCGTCAGCGAATTAATAAAAACCGCGGATTATTTAATCGACCTGCACACCGGCGGAAACGCCATGAGCTTATTTCCACTATCCGGTTACACGTTGCATCCTGACGCAAAAGTACTTTTGGCGCAACGGCGTATGGCCAAAGCATTTAATTTGCCTTTGATTTGGGGTAGCGATCCCAATCTGGACGGGCGCACTTTGTCAGTGGCTCGCGATCATAATATCCCCGCCATTTACGCCGAATGGAAAGGCGGCGGCGGATGCCGTCCGGACGGCGTGCAAGATTATGTAAACGGTTGCCTGAACGTGATGCGCGAAGTACAAATGATCGAACGTGATGCGCCGCCATCGCGTATTGAAAAAATAGTCGAAGAAGATTGTGCCGGCGCCGGCATTTTGACCGGCGATTATTTATCGCCTATCGATGGATTATTTGAGGCGGCGGTTTCGTTGTGGGACGATGTGGAAGAGGGCAGTTTAATAGGCACCGTCAGCGATGTGACGGGCGAAAATGTCAACGAAATAAAATCCACACAACACGGAAAAGTACTTTGCCTGCGCCTTTTCGCGCGGGTTTTAAAAGGCGACAGTTTATGCCACGTTTTGGCGGCGGATTAAACGTCCGTTTTGTCTTCGGAATTTTCCTGGCAGCCTAACATTCCCAGTAATCCAATTCCAGCAAAGGAGAGCGGCGCCAACGGCGGCTTAGGTTTCTTTTTCTTCTTTTTAGGCGCGGCATCGGTTGGGGCCGGTTTGTCATGATGTTTGGTAAGCGGCGCCTGCCAAGCTGCCGCTACCACGCGAATGCTATTCAGCGGTTTGCCTTTGGTGTGGAACCACACTCCCAAAAGTCCCACAATGAGCGACGTGGCAAATCCCCAGAAAAGTACTTTTCGTCCGCCCTTTTCCCAGAGCCGCAACGCCGCAATGCCGGCGACGACCATAACTCCGGAAAAGGCGATGGGAATCCACGCCTGCCAGTGTTTGCCCAATTCGTCCATATGCTCAAAGCGCAATTCCATCATTAACAGGAAATAGGCAGCCAGCACGAGCAGCACGACTAATTTATTCGATGTCCACGAGAAAGTTTTTTTCATGCGATATCCGTTATTGCAAAGGAACGAGTTTCAGGGCATTTTTAAAATAGATACGATCGACAGTTTCCTGATCGAGTTCTAGTGTTTGCAGGAATTGATGTAAATCCTGTTCGTAATAATCGCGCGCAAACAATAAGCGGTCTCGATAGCGATTGATGAATTGCACCGCGTGCGCTGGATCGCGCTCCAGGGCAAAACGCCCGGAACCGGCCGAAAGATCGGCATATAAATTATCATAACGATCCAGCAAATCATAGAGTCGACCGCCCTCGGTGACCGGGCCGCGCGGATAGCCGGAAGGATCGGTGTCCGCATCGCCGCTGATTTCGCGCCAGAAGCCGGGCGCGTGGCCGATGAAAGTGGTTTCCGGACAGGCCGCCAGGGCGCGTTCCAGATTGGCTACGGTGCCGCCATACCAATTGGCTTGATAAACGCGTTTGCCCTCCACCTGCAAATAAGGCACATCCAGATGCAGCACCACCGGCAGGTTCAATTCGCCCGCGGTGTGAAATAATTCCAGACAGCGCGGATCATCGAAGGGAATGCGAAATTTCCATTCACCGCACACCCGCACGCCATACATGGCAACGGCCGAACGCAACACTGCTGGGGCATCGCCCACCAGCGGATGCGGGCAATAGCCCAGCACAAAACGGCCCGGATAATGTTGATGCGCTGTCAACAAATCGCGAAAGACGATGCCGGCATGCGTGCCGTTGGGGCGCAAATTAATCGGATTCAGCACGCGATGATAACTGCGGGCATCTTCCCAGGGCGCAATTTCCCAGGATAAAAGCCAGGCGGTGTCGATGCCGTGCGCATCCATATCTTCAATCAAACCGCGGTCATCGCGGCCGTGCCAAAAGACGTGTTGATGGGTGTCGATAAGACGTGATGGTTTCATGACAAAAGTACTTTAAACCAGCGGCGGGGAGATTGCAATGAGCAATGAACAAAAGTACTTTTGCTGGCTCGATTTATTTTAATGAACTCTTTTCCTGCTGACGGATGAATTCCATAGTTTCATCTAAAGAGCGAAAACCAGCTACCGCTCCGGGTTGGGTTACCACGCAGGCTCCAGCGGCGTTACCTAATTTCGCGGTAGTTTCCAGATCAAATCCATGCATTATACCGGCCAGAAAACCGGCGGCGAAAGCGTCGCCGGCGCCGTTGGCATCCACGGCATTGACGCGATAGGGCGGAAATTGCAATTCCGTGCCGTCTTTATCGCGAACATAGCTGCCGCGTTCGCCCATTTTGAGCGCCACGGTTCCCACGCCCGCATCCGCGAACACTTGAGCCACATCGCGCGGCGCGCTGAGATGGGCATCAACGCATTGGCGCGCTTCATCGAAACTGGGCACAAAATAATCAAGATGCGGCAAGACCGGACGCAGCGTTTCCATCCAGCGCCCGCTGGCATCCCAGGCGGTGTCGAGCGAGGTTTTGATGCCCAGCTTTTGCGCGCGTTTCAGCACTTCGGCGCAAGGCTTGCCATCGAAAGCCGGCATAATGAAATGCCCGGCCACGTGCAGCAATTTGGCATCTTTGATCAAATCCCAGTTGATATCATCCGCCGTGAAATCGGCATTGGCGCCGATATAATGGATGAAAGAACGCTCGGCATCGCTGCTGATGATGACCATGGTGGACGAAGTCGCCACCTTGTCCGAAGCCGCCACGCCGCGCGTGTCCAATGCATGGGATTCAAGTGTGCCCCGCACGAAATCACCGAAACTGTCGCGCCCCACTTTGCCGATGATGGCGGTAGGAATGCCCAGCTTTTGCAGACCGATGCCGGTGTTGGCGGCGCAGCCACCGATGGAGGTGGACATCGAATCGCACACGATCAGCTCGCCACGCTTGGGATAGGTATCCACCGGACGCGCTACAATGTCAGCCACTAATATTCCCAGACAAACTACATCTGCCATTTCGAATCCTTTTTTAACCATTTGCAATGAACAATGAACAATAATTGATGCACTCAAAGTACTTTTGCTGCGGGAGAGCTCTCCCTTCGACTCCGCTCAGGGAACGGGCTTTCCGGGATGTCCTATTGTTCACTGCTCATTGTTCATTGCCAATTGTATTACAGTTTTTCCGTCACTTCCACGCCCAATATATCGAAGGCGTTGCGTGCCACCTGGCGGGCTGCTGTCAGCAGACGGTCGTCCAACGGTTCGTTGATGCGGTGAGCGGTTAAGAGATGTTTCACATTTTTCGCGCCTTGTTGCAAATATCCGGCGATGCGGTGTGGCGCTAATTGCGCGGTGGCGGTTTCCACTTCATCCGGCCATTGCGCCACCCAGCGTGCGAGGTTTTGCTGGGCCAGTTCCCATTTATCGAATGGCACCTGGCGCGCCGCATTATCGCGCTGAATTTGCGCTAACCGGGCCGACAGCAATTGCACTTGATAAGCGGGGTTACTTTCATCATCGCGCGATAACAACTCGCGATCCAGCACGGCCGGAGCATCGCCCTGACGCAGCAATAATGCCAGCCGCAGCGTGTTCACATCAAAAGCAGCCAGCGCTTCATCGACCGTGGCCGGGGCATCTTCTTCGGACACTTTGACGCCATCGTTATTCCATTGCACGGGCGCGCACAAAAGTACTTTTAAGCGCTCGTCATCATAACCGGCCGCCGCCAGCGCCGCGTGGGTGCGTTTGACATATTGCTGGTGCTCGTTGCTCCAGATATTAATCAGGGTGTCATAGCCACGCTCAAAGCGGAACAGGTGATAGGCGATGTCGGTGGCGAGATAAGTGGGCGCGCCGGTGGCACGAATGAGCGGCCGGTCGGCGTCGTCGCCCCAGTGCGACGTGGCGATCCACGACGCGCCATCGCGTTCGATCATCGCGTCGTGTTCCTGCAACTGTTTGATGGCCAGCTGCACGCGGCCTTCGTTGATCAGGGCGGTTTCGTAGACCCATAAATCGAATTGCACGTCCAGCGCCTGCAACGATTGCTGTTGCGAAGCGATAGCGCGGCGGCAGGCATCCTGAGCAAAGGCGCGGGCCGCCTCTTTTTCGGGCACCAGCAAATAGCGATTGCCGTCGCGCTCGGCAATTTGCCGCGCCACCTGCCGCACGAAAGCGGTGTCCAGCGCGCCTTCGGGCGGCGTGGCGTTTTCGCCGAAGTGGGCCGAATAGGCCGCCAGAATGCTTTCGCCCAGCAAATTCAACCGCGAGGAAGATTCATCATCGTTGATCAGATATTCGCGCGTCACGCGAGCGCCCTGCCATTTCAGCAACCGGCACAACGCATCGCCAGTGACAGCAATGCGGCCGCGATGAATGCTGAGCGGGCCAATGGGATCGGCGGAAACAAACTCTGCGCTGACGCGCCGTCCGCTCCACTGGCCGGTGGCGCCAAAGGCCGCGCCCTGCTCCAGAGCCCGGTCGACTTGTGATTGTAAATGAGATTCTGTCATGGAAAAGTTTAAGTATCCGTTATTTTGGGTTATGGTGTAGCAAGCTCCCAGATGCTCCCGCAATTGCTGCAACACCCATTCCGCCTCAAACTGCCGTAACTGCCCCAGATGCAAGGCATAATCCGCCGCGCGGGAAAACGGCCGGTCGAATTTCACAACGATATCATTTCCCCAAAGCTGCAATAACCGTTCCCGCAACGCGCGCCGCGTGGAAGGATAAGATGTGGCGGGCATAAAAGTACTTTTACTCCTGTTTCTGTACATTCATTGTATTGTGTCGTGTCATTTCGAACCATCGACGCCAACGAGTTAGCCTGGAAGGCGGGACAAACCAAAAAGTCCCCCTTTTTAAAGGGGGATACAGGGGGATTTTGGAGAGTAATATATTCGACAAAAAGTACTTCTCCACGCAGTATTTTTTAAAATCCCCCTCAATCCCCCTTCGAGAAGGGGGACTTTCAATACTTTAACATAAGCAAAAGTACTTTTATCCTATCAAAATCATCTGGCTAAGCCACATCAACAGATAGGTAAACAATCCCAGCATTAAAATCATGCCGGCGCCGGAATAAATCAGGCCGGAATTGAGCAGGCGCCGCCCAAACGTGGTGGTAACCTGCGGCTGTTCCTGATATTTCTGCATCAGTTCGCGCCCGGCTTTGATGCCGCTTTGCAATTGTTTCAAGGTGGCGGGGCGCGTCGTGAACCAGTTTTGCAGCCATTCGCCCAGACTGCGCCAGAAGAAATAGATGAAAAGCAGCGCCACCAGAATGGTGCCGGGATCAAACGACGGCAAATGTTGAAAAATGATTTCAATCAAACCCGCCAAGGCCACCAGATTGGTGCCACAACGCGGATGCGCCCGTGGCATTTGCTGGACATTTTCCGGCGTTAGTTCCAGCCCGCGTTCCATCGCCCACACCGTTTGATGCTCGGCAGCATGCGTGCCGGCGATGGGCAATAAGCGAAACGCACCCAGAAAGAGAAAGCCCTGCGCCAAAGTTACCGCCAGACTGAACCAACTGCCCGAACCCGATTCCGCACCAATGCGCCCCGAAACAAACTGCGCCAGCCAGTCCACGCCCAGCGATGCGCCCAATCCATAGAGAATGAGTGCCATGATGATGTAACTGAAAATGTAACACAGCCCCATCAAAATGCCGGAAAGGAACAAGCCCAGCGCGGGCGCGCCGGCACTGATATTTCCGTCGGTCAGCCACACCCCCAGCGGCGTTGCCATGCCGCCCACCAGCGGTGGGCGCACCTGTTTATCCATGGCGGCCAGCACATCTGCATGCGAGATCAGCCCCAGATAGGAACCGTTGCCATCAATCACCGGCAGCGCCGGTACTTCGTAACGTTCTAAGGTGAGCAAGGCATTTTCGAGCGAAAAGACCGCCGGCACAAATCCCGGTTCGCCGCGCATCAGGCTGCTGGCGGTTTGTTGCGTAAAAGTACTTTTATCTCCGCCTTCAAAAGTACTTTTAACCACATTCGCCAGATCGCTTTCCACCACCAATCCCAGCACGCGCACCGGCGCGGGATCCACCAGCTGCATGCGCCGCTCGGCCGGCACGCGATCGAGCACCGGCAACACGCCAAATGGCGATTCACGCAGATTTTGCGCGATATGCCCCACACTGTCATCGGGCAAAGCAATGGGCGCGGGGCGGGCTAATTGTCCGGCTTGGGTGAATGGCATGGGGAATTAGGTGCTGGGTCCCAGGTTTCGGGTGGGAGGTTTTGGGTAATGATAATCCTTCGTAAACGACATTGGCCAGAAAGAGATTCTGGCTTCTAACTTCTGATTTCTATCTTCTCCAATCCGCCCAGATAAGGCCGCAGCGCCGCCGGAACGGAAATGCTGCCGTCGGCATTTTGATAATTTTCCATAATCGCCGCCCAGGTGCGGCCCACGGCGAGGCCGGAGCCGTTCAGCGTGTGCACAAATTCCGGCTTGCCAGGTTTGCCTTTTTCGTCCAGCGGGCGATAACGGATACCCGCGCGCCGCGCCTGGAAATCTTCGAAATTGGAACAGGACGAAATTTCGCGATAGGTGTTTTGCGCCGGAAACCACACTTCCAAATCATAAGTTTTGGCGGAGGAAAAGCCCAGATCGCCGCTGCATAATGTCACCACGCGATAGGGCAATTCCAGCAATCGCAAAATGTTTTCGGCGGCTTCGCGCAGCGATTCCAATTCCTGATACGAATCCCGCGGACGGCAGAATTTCACCAGTTCCACTTTGTTAAATTGATGCACGCGCACAATGCCGCGGGTGTCTTTTCCGGCGGAACCGCCCTCGCGGCGGAAGCAGGCCGAATAGGCGCAATAGCGAATTGGCAACGCACTTTCATCCAGCAATTCTTCGCGGTGCAAATTGGTAATGGGCACTTCGGCGGTGGGCACCAGCCACAAATCGTCCTGCTCGATGTGATAGGCGTCATCACCGAATTTGGGCAATTGGCCGGTTCCGGTCATGCATTCGGAGCGCACCAGAAACGGCGGAAAGACTTCGGTGAAACCGTGCGTGGCGTGTTGATCGAGCATGAAATTAATCAGCGCGCGTTCCAGTTTCGCGCCCGCTCCTTTCAAGGCATAAAAGCGGGCGCCGCTGATTTTGGCGGCGCGTTCGGCATCCAAAATTCCCAGCGCATTTCCCAATTCGCCGTGTTCTTTGGGTTCGAAATCAAACTGGCGCGGCGTGCCGAATTTGCTGATTTCCACATTATCATTTTCGTCCGCGCCCACCGGCACATCGGCGGCGGCAAGATTGGGCAATTGCAGCAATTCCTGTTGCAGCGTTTCTTCCAACTCGCGCCCGGCGGCATCCAGCTCGGCGATGCGGTCTCCCAACTGGCGCGTCTGGGCGATGATGTCATCCGCATTGCCGCCTTCGCGCTTAATCTTGGCCACCTGCGCGGAGGCTTCATTGCGGGTGCGTTTCAATTCTTCCACCTGCGCCAATCCGGCGCGGCGCTTTTCATCCAGCGAAAGTACTTTTTCCACCACCGCCGCCGCGTCTTCCACGCCGCGATTTTGCCAGGCCTGTTTGAATTTCTCCGGATTCGTGCGAATTAATTTAATATCGTGCATCGTTTTTGAAAATGTAAAAAAGAACGGACGCAATTGCATTGCGCCCTGATTAAGATTATCAAATTAAGGAAGTCAGCGCCTGTAGGAAAAGTACTTTTAAGAGTAGCATAACTCCCAACGGCTACTGTGTCCCCATAAGTCTATGCTGTGTCATTTCGACCGAAGCGAGGAACGAGCGTAGTGGAGAAATCTTGCCGTTTTGGCTTATATTGATGTAAAAACGGCAAGATTTCTCCACTCCAAAATTTGTTGAGACAAATCTTTCCGGTCGAAATGACACCATAGTAACTGTAGCTCCCCGCCAGGGAGAAGGAATGATGCTGTCGTTCACCAGCAAAAAGTACTTTTACATTCACAAAAGCCATCCAGAACCCAGCAACTAATGCCCGTGCCCGTCATCTGGCCCGTGCCCATGGCCATCATCTGCGGGCGGCGCGAATTTGCCGGTTTTGATGATTTGTTGCAGGGCCAGTTCCAACTTTTTGGCTTTGTCATCATCATAGCCGGTTTCGGCGTATTGCACGACGCCGTTTTTATCCAGAATCAACGCCGTGGGATAGAGCGCGCCAAAGTACTTTTCCTTAAATAATGCGGCATGTTCATCGAAGCCCACCGGATAGGTGATGCCCCATTGATCCACCACGGCGCGTACCTGGCTCCAGTCGTTTTCCTCAAATTTGGGATCGGGATTGGTGCTGGGCGATTGGATGCCCACCATTTTGATGCCTTGCTTTTGATATTTCTCGTAGAGATGCTCCATGAAAGGCGCCGCATCCTTGCAATGCGGGCAGGTGGTGCGCCAGAATTCCACGATTGTAACATGGCCCTTAAGACTGGCCACCGTAACCGGCTGGCTGCCATCGGTGTTGGTCCACAGTGAGGCCGCGATATTAAATTCGGGCGCGGGTTTGCCCACCAGTTTCTGCAAATCCAGTTCACCGGCCGGCGGCTTTTCGATATCCTGCGGCGCCGGAGGACGGGAGGCAAACCAGCCATAAAGACCCACGGCAGCAATAATCAACGCGATGACAACGCCTTTCCATTTTTCCATAACGTGCATTCTCTCTAAAAAGTACTTTTGCGGCAAATCCGCCATGTTTCAAACAGCGAATAAAGGAAGGTCAGGGTGATGATGACATGAATGATCATACACACCGGACAGGTGACCCGGATAACAATATACGAAATATAGGCCAATCCCAACACGGCCACAAATCCGGCGGCGGCCAGCGCCAGACGCATCAACGTCGCCTGGCGAAGGGAAGTTTTCTGATCGTTGATGGCGGTCAAAATCATCAGCGCGAAATAAACCATGCCCCAAATGCCCAGCGGCAAACCCAGTATCACACCAAACTTGCTGCCGATGACGGCATCGCAGTTGACGGTGGCGCTGATACCGCAGGCCGATTGCCCGCCCGCCGCCACCACGTGATGCACCTGCACCGCGTAGGCGGAAACGGCGATTCCCAGCGCGGCCGCCGCCAGGTGCGGCCAGCTGATATGACGTGATTTCGCGGGTGAACTTTCCATAAAAGTACTTTTGATACTGGATGACTGATTCCCGATACCGGATACTGGATGATAGATAGAAAGTATCCGGCATCAGGCAACCGGTATCCAGTATCCAGTATCTTTAACCATGCAACGCGCTTCCGATACATCGCTGTGGCGGGAAATTTTAGGTTTCTTCGGCCAATTATATTTGTTGTTCCAGGGCAGCCTGGGTTCCCTTTTTGGCGGGCGCGTGTCTTATCGTCAGACCATGACGCAGATGGCCGAAGTGGGCGTGGGATCATTGCTGATCGCCTGTGTGACGGTGGGCTTTTCGGGCGCGGTGGCGGCGCTGTATGTCACCATTCAACTGGTGAAATATGGCCAGCCCAGCCTGGTGGGCGGATTGGTGGGGCAGAGTTTAGCATTGGAAATCGCGCCGGTTATTGCAGCCATCGTGGTGGCGGCGCGCTCCGGTTCAGCCATGGCGGCGGAACTGGGCAGCATGGTGGTCACCGAACAGGTGGACGCGCTGCGCACATTGGCCGTGCCGCCGGTGCGTTATCTGGTGGCGCCGCGCCTGTTGGCGCTATTGCTGATGTTGCCGGTGGTGACCTTGCTGGCCAATGGCGCGGGCATTCTGGGCGGATATTTCACTGCCACCGCCAATGGCGTGGCGCCGGCGGTGTTTTGGAGTTCGCTGCAACACATGACCACCCTCAGCGATCAAATTCAGGGCCTTGTCAAAACCATTCCTTTCGCCATCATCATCGCCATGATCTGCTGCCGCCAGGGATTATTCACCAAAGGCGGCGCGCGAGGCGTGGGCCGCGCCACCACTTCCGCCGTGGTGCTGTCAATGGCCTTTATTTATGTGACAGATTATTTTCTGTCGATGGTATTGCAGGATTGGATTTCAAGGGGATTTTGATGATGTATAAAAGTACTTTTAGAGTTCCTTCTAAAATCACAGTGGGGGCAGGCCTGTATGGATTTTTAGAAATCTGAAACGTAATAACATACGAAAAGTACTTTTCCATCAAACTCAGCACTTAAAAGCCCTCCTATGATCGAATTGCGCAACGTCACTTACAAAACTCCCGGCTCCGCGGAAACTTCGCGGACGATTCTGGACGGCATTTCGTTCATGGTGCCGGCGGGCAGCATGACGTGTATTCTGGGTGCTTCGGGTTCGGGCAAAACGACCTTGCTGCGTTTGATGGCCGGGCTGCTCCGGCCCGATGAGGGCGAGATATTGATCGAAGGGCGTGACATTGCACGCATGAATGAAAGAGACTTAAATGAACTGCGGCGCGAAATGGGATTCGTATTCCAATATGGCGCGCTCTTCGATTCGCTGACAGTGGCCGAAAATGTGGGTTTTGCGCTGGAGCAAATGCGTTGGCCGCAGGCGAAAATGGCGCCTGTGGTGCGGCAGTTGCTGGAAGCGGTGGGGTTGCCCGGCATCGAAACCAAGTTGCCATCCGAACTTTCGGGCGGCATGAAAAAACGCGTGGCCATGGCGCGGGCACTGGCCACTTCGCCGCGGCTGGTGTTTTATGATGAACCCACCAGCGGGCTGGATCCGCTGATGGCGCACACCATCGATGACTTGATGGTGCAACTGCGCGATCAGTCGCATGCCACCAATGTGGTGGTTTCACATGATGTGCCATCGGTGTTGCGCATTGCCGATGATATCCTTTTATTGCATCAGGGACAGATCGTCGAACGCGGCAATGCGGTGCATTTTCGCCGCAGCACGGAACCGCTGGCGCGCCAATTTTTAGGAGAAAACGCAGTATGAAAACAACCAACGAAGTGCGGGTGGGAGCCGTGGTGCTGGCCGCTCTGGTGCTGGTGATGGTGGGATATTTCTATTTTCGCGGAGTGGGCTTTGGCGCCAATCTGTATTATTTGCAGGTGCAGCAGGCTGCCACCATTTCGGAGGGCGCCGATGTGCGTTTGCAGGGCGTTAAAATCGGTGTGGTGCAGAGCGTAACGCTGGATCCGGCCACCCAGAAACCTTTGCTGGTGCTGGCGGTCAATCGCCATAAGCCGGCTTATGAACTGCGTAAAAACTACACCTATTCCATCACTTCGGCTTCGCTGCTGGGTGAGCAATACGTCGATATACGCGGCCCGGTCACGGAAGACAAAGCGGCCTATTTGCCCAACGATTCCTCGCAAATCATTCCGGCCAAAACCTCCGATTTCACCGCCGTCAAAGACGACCTCACCGACGGGTTGCGCGACACCATGAAACAACTTAATGTCACGCTCCAGCGCATCAACAGCGGCGTGCTGTCGGGCGAAAATCAGAAGAATTTGGCGTTGGCATTGAAGGGCATGGCAGAGATGACCAAACAAGCCAGCCAGAGCATGGGACCAGGCGGGTTTAAGGTGGCGCTGGGCGATCAAAAAGCCGCCGAAGCGTTGCGCCTCACTCTGCAAAACAGTGCGGCAGCGGCCAAAGCGGTGGATAACACCTCGCGTCTGGCCGGGCAAATGCTGGCGCAGAATCGCGCGCGTATGGACAACATTTTTACCAATCTGGATAAGACTTCGCAGCAGACCGGAGAAGTGATGGAGTCCATTCATTTCCTGCTGAAGCACAGCGGTATCCAGGAAAATGCGCCCCAGACTTTCGCCGCTTTGCGCGATGCTGCCGCAAACATCAAAGTCGCTACCGAAGGATTTAAATCTTTGGGCAAGGGCGATTCCGTGGAAGAAATCCGCCAATCTTTGGTCTCGCTGCGCCAGAGCAGCGACGCCATGCGCGACGCCACCACTTCCATCAAAACCCTGCTCACCGACACCACTTTGCAAGGACAATTCAAAAGTACTTTTGCATCCCTGCAGCAGATTTCATCCACGTTAGAACAAACTTCACAGAACCTCAATGCAGCCAGCACTGGCCTGAAAAATGTCATGGGCGATGCCCAGTTGCAGGAAGACCTCAAGGCCAGTGCCGCCGAATTGCGCCGGACGCTGGAGTCCACCAGCGCCGTGGCAGCACGCGTCAATCATCTGCTGGGCGGCAAAAAATCATCGCCGGAATCTTCTTCGGAAACGAAAACCAAGAAGATCAAAACCGATAACCGCCGCAGCGGGTTGGATTTCACCTATCGCTATTTGAATAACGAAGAAGATCACCATTATGGCGATCTAACGTTTAATTCCAGCCTCTTCGGCGGCCCTTTCCGGCTGGGCCTTTCCGGCATCGGCGAAGGCAATGATCTGACGCTGCAAACCGGCCATTACTTTGGCGATGGTGATCTGCGTTATGGTTTATATCGCTCCAAACTGGGCCTGGGTGCGGATTACAACTGGAAACGGTTTTCGCTGGAAGGCAATTTGTGGAATCCTAATGACGCTTCCTGGAACGCCTATCTGGGCGTGCGTTTATCGCCGCAGGTGGAAATTCTGGTAGGCAAAGAAAAAATCGGAGACGTGCGCAGCACCGCATTGGGTGTTAGACTAAATCGCTGATTTTTGACTGGAATTACATTGAACGAAATATAATCCAGTGGGGGCAGGCCTCCGTGCCTGCTCGTCAGATAGTCAGCTTTTGCTGACTCCTTATTCTTAAACAGCAATAAGGAATAAAATATTTATGGAAGCAGGCACGGAGGCCTGCCCCCCACTGGATCTAGTTAGTGGAATAATTAAGGATTAGTCTCATGAAAGTAATCTTGACACAAGACGTGGAAAAACTCGGTGCTTCCCATGAAGTGGTCGATGTGAATGAAGGGTATGCGCGCAACTTTCTGGTGCCGCGCCGTCTGGCCGTGATCGCCACCAAAAGCGCACTGGCCAACATCGACGACATGAAGCGCACCGAAGACCGCCGTCAGGCGCGTTTGCGCGGCGAGGCCGAAACCGTGGCCGCCAAACTGCAAGAGCAGCCGCTGGTCATCGAAGCCAAAACCGGTGAAGCCGGCCGCCTCTTCGGTTCGGTGGGCACAGCCGATATCGCGGGCCGCATCAAAGAAGTATTCGATGTCGCCGTCGATCGCCGCCAAATCCAGCTGGATGACAGCATCCGCTCCGCCGGTGAATACACCGTGCCGGTCAAATTGCACAAAGACGTGCAGGCCGAACTCAAATTGCAAGTCGGCCAGAGCGCATAAGCTAACAACGATGCAAAGAAAGCGCGCGGGATAAAAATCCCGCGCGCTTTTGTGTGTAAAGGTACTTTTAACCTTCATGCTATAATTACAGCATGAACCGTAAAACAGCGGCAGGCGGCATTGTTGTTATTGCCGTGTTTGTCTGTCTGCTGCTTCTTTACACTGTTCCCGCTTTCCGGCAGGACGCCGAACTTGTCACGTCCACAGCCGTTGCCCGCCTGGGGTTGCACTCCCACACTCCCTTTCCCGAAGTTGATGCCGCATCGCTCACTCCGTTACAGAGAAAAATTCTCGCCATTGCCCGCGATGAATATGCCAGACATCCGGTGAGTTTTGACGCCACGGTGTTGAAATATTCGCAGGGCGAAAAGCAGGCGTGGTGCGCGAATTTCATCTCCTGGACCATGAAACAGGCGGGCGCGCCCTACACCAATCCCCATTCAAAAGGCTGGCGCATCCCGGGTGTTTTTACGCTACAGGAATACTATCAGTCGCAACATCGTTACGTCAAAGCCGGTTCATACAAGCCTCAACCGGGCGACGTGGCATTCTACGTTCATAAAAGTACTTTTGCTCCGCTGGCCACCGAGCACGTCGCTCTGGTCGTCCAATCCGGCGGCGGCACCATGACCACTCTGGGCGGCAACGAAGCCGGCAAAATGCAGATTAACACCCGCTCCATCGCGCCGGGAACGCATGATCTGACCGGTTTTGGCAAACTCAAATAGCCGTCCCTTCGTCCCATACGGACTTCGTCAGCGCCGCGGCGAAAAGTACTTTTGCCACCCATTTGCACAAAGTCGTCTGCTGTGCCATCATTTAAGAGTAACATTTTCAATTTCACATTTATCGAATTCTATGAATAGCAGCTCTGTCATTCCTTTTCCGCAACGCGATGCCAATAACCGCCCGGTGGCGCGGGAGCGCATCACGCCGCAGGCGCTGGAGGCGGAGCAAAGCACGTTGGGCGCCATGCTGATGGAGCGCGACGCCATCGCGCGGGCCGTGGAAGTGTTGCGCGAGGAAGATTTCTATCGCGAGCTGCATCGCAAGATTTTCAATGTCATCCTGGCCCTTTTTGGCAAGGGCGAACCGGTGGATTTGATCACCGTGGTGGAAGAACTGCGGCGCCGCAATCAGCTCGATGAAGTGGGCGGCCCGGCCTATCTAACCGCGCTGGTGGAAGCCTGCCCGTCGGCGGCCAATGTGGAAGCCTATGCCAAAGTCGTCAGCGAAAAAAGCGTGCTGCGCCAGTTGCTGACCGCCACCGAGCAGATTTCGGGCATGGTCTACAGCGAGGAAGACAGCGAGAATATCACCGAACTGATTGATCGCGCGGAAAAGAAACTCTTCGAAATCGGCTCGCGCCAGTTGCGCGACGGTTTTTCACACATCAAAACGCTGCTCATGTCAGCCTATGACCAGATTGAGCAGCAATTCCAGAACAAGGGCGAGGCCACTGGAACTTCCACCGGCTTCGTCGACCTGGACGACATCACCTCCGGCTTGCAGGCCACTGACCTGATCATTCTGGCGGCCCGTCCCAGCATGGGAAAAACCGCGCTGGCCATCAACATTGCCCATCACATCGCGCTGCGCGAACGATTGCCGGTGGCAGTGTTTTCGCTCGAAATGTCCAAGGAGCAGCTGGTGCAACGCCTGATTTGCTCCGAGGCACAGATCAATTCGCGCAATCTGCGCCGCGGCATGCTGGCCGATTCCGACTGGATGCGCGTTACCCAGGCCGTCAATAATTTGTATCAGGCGCCCATTTTTATTGATGATACGCCCGGCGCCACCACTTTTGAAATGCGCGCCAAAGCGCGGCGTTTAACCGCCGAACACGGCCAGCTGGGACTTATTGTGGTGGATTATTTGCAGCTTGCCCATTCGCCGCAGCATGCCGAAAACCGCACCCAGGAAATCAGCGAAATCGCTCGTCAGCTCAAATCCATGGCGCGCGAACTCAAAGTGCCGCTGATCGCGCTGTCGCAGCTTTCCCGCGCCGTGGAACAGCGCGAGGACAAGCGCCCCATTCTGAGCGACCTGCGCGAATCCGGCTCCATCGAGGCCGAAGCCGATATCGTGGCCTTCATCTACCGGCCCTCCTACTACAAAAACAAGCCGCACCATTCGGCGGATCAAAGCGGCCCGCCGGCACCCGAAGAACCCGATCCTGACGATGGCATCGCGGAAGTCATCCTGGGCAAACAACGCAACGGCCCGGTCGGCACCATTCGTCTCGGCTTCCAGCCGGATTTTGCCCGCTTCACCAACCTGGCGCGCGAGAGCTATGACCCGTATGGATAAAATGAACACATTCGTTCCCTGAGCGGAGCCGAAGGGAATATCCCTGCCATAATGGCACTTCGACTCCACTCAGTGACCGTTATGGGGCCGAGTCAGAACGCCCAGACTTTATAAGCATATTGCAAAATTTTTACTTGCTGCATGATCGCTTTCCAATCCCGCTATTTTGACGCCGCGCCCCGCAAGGGCCGCATCGTGGATATCTTCACGGCGGAAGAGCCTTCTCAAGACATCGCCCTCTTTTTCGTGCATGGTGGCGGGTGGCAGGGCGGCAGCCGTGATATTTTTCACTCCATCATTCACGCCTATCGCCAGCAGGGTTTCGATTGCGCCAGCACCGATTATCGCCTCAAAGATGTCACCGTTTTCGATCAGGTGGCGGATGTGCGCACCGGCCTGGATATCTTTACCGGCAATTTAAAACAGCGCCGGCGTCCCGCAAAAGTACTTTTAATCGGCTCTTCCGCCGGTGCACACCTGGCCCTGCTGGCGGGACTGGCAAAAGCGGAAGAATGTGGCGCGCCGCCGCAGCCATTACAGCATGATGCGCAGGTGTGCGGCATCGCCGTGCAGGCCGCGCCTTTCACCTTCGAACCCTGGCCCGACATCTTTCCCGCCATCTGGAAATCCATGCAAAACGCCGTCGGCCAGCCTTATACCGAAGCAAAAGTACTTTTCCAGCGCGCATCGCCCATTCATCACGTGCGCCCAGGCAGCCCGCCGGTTTTTAATTTGCACGCCGAAAACGAACACATGTTCCCGCTAGATTTATACACGCAATTCGCCGCAAAAATGCACCGCTGCGGCAACACCGCCATTTCCAAAACTTATCCCCGCACCGAACACGGATTTTTCTACAACCTGGATCGCCCCCAACAACGGGCTGCTTTTGAAGATATCGCTGCCTTTGCGTTGTCTTGCGAAAAGGCATTTCCCGCCTCAACGACAGAACACCCGCAACTTTCAATTAGCTGACAATAGCAACGTCATCGATTCCGCGCACAATATGGAGCAGTGCATCGTATTCGCGGGAAAAAATACCTTCCATGCCATCGGGATGCGAGGTGATCGGCGGGTCATAAAGCTGGGGAATTTTGATGGTACCGCACTCCGTCAGTTCGATCTGTCAAAAAAAGTACTTCTCTAATCCCTTCGGCGCATCCAGGGAAAGACTTTCGTATCCACCAATTCGTATAATTGGGCAGGATGGCCCAGCCATTTGCTCTAGCGTAAGGATTGCGTTTGCGCCGTGAACAACGGATTTTCCACCGCGCTGTCGGTGGCCCGCGCAATGCGCTCACGCCGGTTTTCGGCATCATCCAGCCGCCGCAGGTCGCAGACCCGATGGTTAGTTAAGTTTTCGATTTTCGCTGACTCCGAAGGAGTCATATGTGGTTTCTGGACACTACATTCGATCCCTTCGGGATCGCGGATGTTGGCTGTAAAAGTACTTTTAGCCAAAGAGCAAATTTCGTGCGGAACACTATTGCCCTTAATTCCCCTTTACAAGGGGGAATTACTCTCCTAAAAATTATTACCTTATCGCATCATTTATAAAATTATCGGCCATTGTTACATTTTACGTAAGAAACGATTGCGATGCACTTTTCAGGGATTATCCGCATCCTGATTCTGATGAAAAAACGCCAGCTTCTCGCGTGATTTCCATTGGATAATATGTATTATCTCTTGTGCCACTGCAGTATTTCTTCAGTGTGAAGAAAAGTACTTTTATCCATAAAAAGAGGGGCACGCATCAAGCGTGCCCCCTTCAAGAATTACAAACTCACTCACGGCAAATCCGTATGTCCCATCAAAAAGCGATCACATTCTCTGGCTGCGCCGCGGCCTTCGTTGATGGCCCAGACTACCAGGCTCTGGCCACGGCGGCAGTCGCCGGCGGCGAAGATTCCTTGTTCGCTGGTGATGTACTTTTCATGTGCTGCTTTGGCGTTGGAGCGTTCGTCGCGCTCCAATCCCAATTGTTCGATGACAACATCTTCCGGCCCCAAAAATCCCATGGCGATTAAGACCAGTTGCGCTGGCCACACTTTTTCGGTGCCGGCGATTTCCTGCGGACCGAAACGGCCGTTCTCGCCCACTTTCCATTCCACCTGCACGGTGTGCAATTCCTTGATGTGGCCGTTTTCGTCGCCCACCAGTTCTTTGGTCAGGACGCTGTAACGGCGCGGATCGGCGCCGAAGATTTCGATGCCTTCTTCCTGGCCATAATCCACGCGGTGGATCTTGGGCCACTGCGGCCAGGGATTGTTATCCGGACGTTCTAATGGCGATTGTCCCATAATTTCAAACTGCACTAAAGAGCGGCAGTTGTGGCGCAAACTCGTTCCCACGCAATCGGTGCCGGTGTCGCCGCCGCCGATGACGATGACATCTTTGTCCTTGGCGGATATATAATTTCCATCAGCGTGCTTAGAATCAAGCAAACTTTTTGTATTCAATCGCAGAAAATCCACCGCGAAATGGATGCCGTCTAATTCACGCCCTGGCAAGGGCAAATCGCGCGGCTTGGTGGCGCCGGTGCATAATATCACAGCATCAAAAGTACTTTTCAACTCGGTTGCCGATATATCTTTTCCTATCTCCACGCCGGTTTTGAAAGTCACGCCTTCTGCCGCCAGCAAATCAGCGCGGCGCTGTACCAGGCTTTTGTCCAGCTTCATGTTGGGAATGCCATACATCAGCAATCCGCCCACGCGGTCGGCGCGTTCGTAAACCGTCACCGTATGTCCGGCTTTATTCAGTTGCGCGGCGCAGGCGAGGCCGGACGGGCCGGAACCGACCACGGCCACTGTTTTTCCGGTGCGTTTTGCGGGCGGCTCAGGCACGATCCAGCCTTCTTCAAAAGCGCGATCCACGATGGCGCGTTCCATGTTCTTGATGGTGACGGGTGGATTATTGATGCCCAAAACGCACGATCCTTCGCACGGCGCGGGGCAGACACGGCCGGTGAATTCGGGGAAGTTATTGGTTTTGTGCAACCGCTCAATGGCGTCGCGCCACTGGCCGCGATAGACCAGATCATTCCATTCGGGAATGAGATTATTGACCGGGCAACCCGCCGCCATGCCGTTCAAAATGGTGCCGGTGTGGCAAAACGGCACACCGCAATTCATGCAGCGCCCGCCCTGTTCGCGCAATTCATCTTCCGGCAATTGGTCATGAAACTCGCCCCAATCCCTCACACGCACAGACGGCTCGCGATCCGCCGGAAGCTGTCTTTCGTATTCTAAAAATCCTGTTGGCTTTCCCATAAAAATCCTCAATGTAATAAATAGTGGGGGCAGGCCTCCGTGCCTGCTAATAAAATTGTCAGCTTGCTGACTCCTTATTTTTCAAAACGGCAATTAAGGAATAAATTCTGTTTAAGCAGGCACGGAGGCCTGCCCCCACTAAGTTATCATTTATCTTTATTGACTCCGCTTTCCATTTAATTCCAATCCAGCAAACCACATCCCATATAAGAATATTCCCTTAGTTCCGGCCAACGCCGGAAAGGATTGTCTTCGATATAGTTCGCTTTTTGCCGTGCCTCTTTTGTGTTCCTGATGATACGATCATGAGGTTCGATTTGCCAAATTTCACCAGATCGATCATGTTCTCGCTGCAACCGGTTAGCGGTGTAAGAACGCCATCCATGCAGAATTTCCTCCAACTCATTTTCCGGCAACGGACAAACCATTAGATGCACATGATCATCCATCACAACATAAGCGCCCAATAAATACCGTTCGCCATCAAAATGCAACAATGACTGGCACACAAGTTCACGCTCCTCCGGACGCAACGGTTCTTGATGACGATGCAGACGCCATGTCACAAAATAGATGACGCCATTAGAACGCCAGTGGGGAAGGTTTTTGTGTTTTATTTCCACAGTATCCATTTTGATAATCAAGCAGTCAGCAAAACTAACAATCAATGTATCAGTGGGGGCAGGCCTCCGCGCCTGCTTAAATAGAATTTATTCCTTATTGTCGTTTTCAGAAATAAGGAGTCAGCAAGCTGACAATTTTATAAGCAGGCACGGAGGCCTGCCCCCACTGGTTTGTGGTTGTTAGTTCCCTCCCACACGCGACACATCTTTCTTATTCTCTTCAAACGCCGCCATCACGGCTGCTTCGCCGGAGAGGCCTTGTTCTTCCACACGTTTCATGGCTTCTTGCGCGCGTTTGTAATCGCGCGGCATCACGCGTTTGAAGTGCCGGACGGTGTCTTCCCAGTTTTCCAGCAGCTCGTGCGCCACGGCGCTGTCGGCGTAGTTTTTGTGTTTCTGGATCAGATCGCGCACCAAAAGTACTTCTTCCACGTCGTCCAGCGCTTCCACATCCACCATTTCGGCGTTGATGTTGGCGGCCAGTTGATCGTTTTCATCCAGAACATAGGCCACGCCGCCGCTCATGCCGGCGGCGAAGTTGCGGCCGGTCGATCCCAGCACCAGCACGCGGCCGCCCGTCATGTATTCGCAACCGTGATCGCCCACGGCTTCCACCACGGCGGTGACACCGGAATTGCGCACCGCGAAACGCTCGCCCGCCATGCCGCGGATATACACTTCACCGGAAGTCGCGCCATACAGCGCCACGTTGCCGATGATGATATTTTCGCGCGGCACAAAAGTACTTTCGCGCGGCGGCACCACGATAATCTTGCCGCCGGAAAGGCCTTTGCCCAGGTAATCATTGGCGTCGCCTTCCAGATGCAGGCTGACGCCGCGCGGCACGAACGCGCCAAAACTCTGCCCGGCGGAACCGGTGAAATGCAGGTTGATGGTGTCTTCCGGCAGGCCTTCCGCGCCGTAACGCTTGGTGATTTCGTGACCCAGAATGGTGCCCACCACGCGATTGGTGTTGACGATGGGCGTGGAAAATTCCACGCGTTCGCCCTTTTCCAAGGCCGGCGCGCAGGCGTCCAAAAGTACTTTTCGATCCAGCGATTCGTCCAACCCGTGATCCTGCGTTTCGGTGCAATAGGTGCCAGTTTCTTTGGGCACTTGCGGGCGATGCAGCAGCGCCGAAAGATCCACGCCCTTGGCCTGCCAGTGTTGCACATCGGTTTTGGCCTTCAAGCGATCGACGCGTCCCACCATCTCGTTGATGGTGCGGAAACCAAGTTGCGCCATGATCTCGCGCATTTCCTGGGCGATGAATTTCATGAAATTCACCACGTGATCGGGATCACCCGAAAAGAGCTTGCGCAGTTCGGGATTTTGCGTGGCCACGCCGACGGGGCAGGTATCAAGATGGCAAACGCGCATCATGATGCAGCCCAAAACCACCAGCGGCGCGGTGGCGAAACCAAATTCCTCCGCGCCCAAAAGCGCCGCCACCACCACGTCGCGGCCGGTCATCAATTTGCCGTCGGTTTCCACGGCGATGCGGCTGCGCAGATTATTGAGCAGCAACGCTTGATGCGTTTCGGCCAGGCCGATTTCCCACGGCAGACCGGCGTTCCAGATGCTCGATTGCGGCGATGCGCCGGTGCCGCCTTCATAGCCGCTGATGAGAACAACGTCGGCCTTGGCCTTGGCCACGCCGGCGGCGATGGTGCCCACGCCCACTTCGGAAACCAGCTTCACGGAAATCCGCGCGCCGGGATTGGCGTTTTTGAGATCGTGGATAAGCTGTTTCAAATCTTCAATCGAATAAATATCATGATGCGGCGGCGGCGAAATTAGCCCCACGCCGGGCGTGGCGCCGCGCACTTTGGCGATCCAGGGATAGACTTTTTTGCCAGGCAATTCGCCGCCCTCGCCGGGTTTTGCGCCCTGCGCCATTTTGATTTGAATCTCCACGGCATTGGTGAGATATTCACTGGTCACGCCGAAACGGCCAGACGCCACTTGCTTGATGGCCGAGCAACGCGAGTCGCCATTTTCATCTGGCGTGAAACGATCGGGATCTTCGCCGCCTTCACCGGTGTTGCTTTTGCCGCCGAGGCGGTTCATGGCGATGGCCAGCGCCTCGTGCGCCTCGCGCGAAATGGAGCCGTACGACATCGCGCCGGTCTTGAAACGTTTGGTAATTTCCTCGACGGATTCCACTTCTTCAATGGGAACCGGCGGCGCGTCGAACTGCAATTCCATCAAGCCGCGCACGGTGCGATGTTGCGTTTCCTCGTTATTGAGCAGCGCCGAATATTCCTTGAACACGTCGAAATTATTGGTGCGGCAGGCGTTCTGCAATTTGTGAATCGTCACCGGATTATAGCCGTGATGTTCGCCGTGGCGCTTCCATTGATAGATGCCGCCTTCGTCCAAAACATCGTCCACCTGCACACCGCGTGGCGGAAAGGCGCGCTCGTGGCGCTTGCGCGTTTCGAGGGCGATCTCTTCCAACTTGATGCCACCGATGCGCGATGATGTCCAGCAAAAGTACTTTTCAATCACGTCAGGATGAATGCCGACGGCCTCAAAAATCTGCGCGCCGCGATAACTCTGGATGGTGGAAATGCCCATCTTGGACATAGTTTTGACGATGCCCTTGACGGACGCCTTGATGAATTTTTTCACCACTGTTTTGATATCCACATCGGTCAACTGGCCGTTTTCGATCATATCGTTCAGCGATTCAAACGCCAGATACGGGTTGATCGCGCCCGCGCCATAGCCCATCAGCACGGCGAAATGATGCACTTCGCGCGGCTCGCCAGATTCTAAAACTAATCCAACCTTCGTGCGCGTGCCGTTCTTGATGAGATGATGATGCAAACCGCTCATCGCCAGCAGCGCCGGAATGGGCGCTTGCGTTTCATTTACACCGCGATCAGAAAGGATCAAAATAGAAGCGCCGTCCGCAATGGCTTGTTCGGCCTGTGCGAAAAGTACTTTTAAGGCGTTTTCCAATCCCGCGCCGTTGCCGGTCGCGTCATATAAAATCGGCAGCGTCATGCTGTTTTCCAATTGCCGCAATCGCGCCAGTTCCTCATTGGAAATAATCGGATATTGTAACCCGATGTGCGCGCATTGCGCCGGGCCGGGATCCAGCAAATTGCCCTCCGCGCCCAGTGTCGTCCAGGTGGAAGTGATGAGTTCCTCACGGATGGAATCGATGGGCGGATTGGTGACCTGCGCGAACAGTTGCTTGAAATAGCTGTATAAAAGTTGCGGCTTGTTGGACAACACGCCCAGCGGCGCGTCGTTTCCCATCGAGCCAATCGGTTGCACGCCCGTTTTTCCCATCGGCCCGACGATGACGTTGAGGTCTTCGTAGGTGTAACCAAACGCCAGTTGTTTTGCGCGCAAGTTTTGTGGCTCCGCCGTCTCGGCGGAGGAATTATCCGTTTTCTCCGGCGGGGACGCCGGAGCCACGGGCAGATCTTCCAACTCGCGCAAATTATCATTCAGCCACTGGCGATACGGCTTTGCCGTGGCGATTTCCTGCTTGATTTCCTCATCGCTGATGATGCGTCCGGCGGCGGTGTCCACCAAAAACATGCGCCCCGGCTGCAAACGGCCTTTCTCCAAAACATCTGCCGGCGGCACATCGAGAACGCCCACTTCGCTGGCCAGGATCACCAGGCCGTCTTTGGTCACATAATAGCGCGACGGCCGCAAACCGTTGCGATCCAGCACCGCGCCCACCACGGTTCCATCGGTAAATCCAATAGAAGCCGGGCCGTCCCACGGCTCCATCAGGCAGGCGTGATATTCATAGAAAGCGCGCTTGGCATCGTCCATTTCGGCGTGGCCTGCCCACGGTTCGGGGATCATCATCATCACCGCATGCGGCAGTGAATAGCCGCCCAGGGTGAGAAATTCCAGCACGTTATCAAACATGCCAGAGTCGCTGCCGCTGGCGTCCACCACCGGAAAAATCTTGGAAAGATCATTGCCGAAAACATCGGTTTGCAACAATTTTTCGCGCGCATGCATCCAGTTGATATTGCCGCGCAGCGTGTTGATTTCACCGTTGTGAATCACGTAGCGGTAGGGATGGGCGCGTTCCCAACTGGGGAAGGTATTAGTAGAAAACCGCGAATGCACCAATGCAATCGCGGTTTCAAAATTGGGATGAGCTAAGTCAAGGTAATACTCGCCAACCTGTTCAGGTGTAAGCATGCCCTTGTAGATAATGGTGCGTGAGGACAAGCTGCAAATATATAGCGGACGTTCCAGTATTAGCTCCAACGTGTTTTCGTCAGAGGTGCTTTCGTCGCCGCTTTGAAAAGTACTTTCGCTGGCATGTCCCAGCTCGCGCTCCATTCTTTTGCGGATGACATACAGCGTGCGCTCGAACTCCAGCCCGCGCTCCGTGGCCTCGTTTTTGCCGATAAAGAGTTGAAAGACGCCCGGCTCCACACTCTTTGAAGTTTCGCCAAGTGAAGAATTATTGGTGGGCACTTCGCGCCAGCCCAGCACGGTTTGGCCTTCTTCAACAACAATATGTTCAATGCGCTTTTGGCACATTCCGCGAGATGGCGTGTCTGCGGGCAGAAAAATCATACCCACGCCATAATCACCAATTTCAGGCAAGTCGCCAAAAGTACTTTTGAAGAAATTATGCGGGATTTGCGTCAGGATGCCTGCGCCATCACCGGTGCACACTTCGGCGCCGGACGCGCCGCGATGTTCCAGATTGATCAATATCTCCAGCGCGCCATCGACAATACGATGCGATTTTCGACCGTGTAAATCGGTCACAAAGCCCATGCCACAGGCGTCGTGTTCATTGGCGGGGTCGTATAATCCTTGCTTTAACGGAACGTCACTAAATCCCATATGAATCCTTATAAAACAGCGAATTGAGCGGTGAAGGAAGAGAATCCAAAGGCGGGGGAATGACAAGTGCTGTGCCCTCGGACATTTCCGGCACAGCTCTAAGTCGCAAAGAGTTGTGCCTTACTGGCGTTTGGATGCGTGTTTAGCTGCGCGTTTGACGGCGCGTTTAGATGCGCGAACAGCCCGCAGTACTTGCGGTTTTGCCAAAGCCGAATTGATTGCACCAAAGCTGTTCATCACAATTGAGGTAAAGATTCTACAAAATTTGACGGATATTGCAAGGGGGGATTGAATGTGACTTTATTAAGAGATGCCTGCGCCAACAAATGGAGCCTGTTCATTCAACGCAAATTGCGCGTGTCAGCAATGGGCTATCTGTGCTCTCTCCCTTTGACTACCGTGCATTGCTCATTGTCAATTGCCACCTGTTCTTCCAACTCTGCCAGCCAGACTGCGCTGCTGGCGTCGCTGGGCATGCGCCAGTCGCCGCGCGGGGAAAGGCTGCCGCCGGAACCCACTTTGGGGCCGTTGGGAACGCAGCTGCGTTTGAACTGATTTTGGAAAAAGCGCCGCAGGAAGACGCGCAGCCAGTTTTTGATGGCGGCTAAATCGTATTCATGTTGTTTTCCGGGATGAATGCCTTCGGGAAACGCGCCGCGCGTGCGATCGCTCCAGGCGGCATGGGCCAGAAAGGCCACTTTGCCGGGCGCAAATCCGAAACGCGTGATGTAATACAAAAAGAAATCGTGCAATTCATAGGGGCCGATAGTGCTTTCGGTGCTTTGCGCGGGCGCGCTGGAATCGCCTTCGGAATGGGGTACCAGTTCCGGCGAAATTTCCGTATCCACGATCGATTGCAACGTTTCCAAAGTACTTTTATCGAAGGCTTTCGTTTCAATAATCCAGCGCAGCAGATATTGAATCAGCGTTTTGGGCACGCTGGCATTGGGATTGTAATGGCTCATGTGATCGCCCACGCCATAAGTGCACCAGCCCAGTGCCAGTTCGCTGAGATCGCCGGTGCCCAGCACCATCGCATGATGCAGATTGGCCAAACGGAATAAATGACTGGTGCGTTCACCCGCTTGCACGTTTTCGAAAGTCACGTCATACACCGGTTCGCCATCGGCGAAAGGATGGCCGAGATCGCGCAGCATTTGCATACAACTGGGCCGGATGTCCATTTCGTGCGCCGTCACGCCCAGCGAATCCATCAGTTTACGCGCGTTTTGCAGGGTGCGGTCGCTGGTGGCAAATCCGGGCATGGTGTAGGCCAGGATGTTTTGCCGCGGCCATTGCAATTCATCCATGGCGCGCGCCGCCACGATCAGCGCCTGAGTGGAATCCAATCCGCCCGAAACGCCCAGCACCAGCTTCTTCAAACCGCTGCTTTGCAAACGGCCAATCAGCCCGGCCACCTGAATATGATAGGCTTCGTAACACCGTTCATCGCGCCGCGCCGCGCCCGCCGGAACATAGGGAAAACGTTCGACGTCGCGTTCGAGGGCGATGCTTTGGGAGGGAAGATCGAGCGTAAATGGCACGGTGCGGAATCCCGCAAAAGTACTTTTATGCAGCCGCTGCGCATCGTGAAACGAGGTCAGCCGCATCCGCTCGCTGGCCAGCCGTTGCAGATCGATATCGGCGCAAAGCAATTGTTCCTCGCGCGAAAAGCGCTGCGACGCCGCCAGTTCCCGGCCGTTTTCATAGATCATGGCGTGGCCATCCCAGGCCAGATCCGTGGTGCTTTCGCCCTGTCCGGCGGCGGAATATAAATAGGCCGCCACGCATTTGCCGCTTTGCGCCGCGCACAATTCGCGGCGATAATCGGCTTTGCCAATGGTCGCATTCGACGCCGAAAGATTGGCGATCACCGTGGCGCCGGCCAGCGTTGCCAAGGTGCTGGGCGGCAGCGGCGCCCACAAATCCTCGCAAATTTCCACCGCTAAGCGGAAGCCGGGAACATTCTCCGCCGCGAAAATCAATTGGCTGCCAAACGGCACGCGCTGGCCCAGCAACACAATCTCCTCGCTATCGGTATCGGCGGCGCTGGCGAATTGGCGTTTCTCGTAAAACTCGCGGTAATTGGGCAAATAGGTTTTGGGCACCACGCCCAGAATTTTTCCACGCAACACCGCTACCGCCACATTGAACAATTTATCCTCATGCGCCAGCGGCAAACCCACCAACATCAGCAATGGCAAGTCCTGGCTTTCTTCCAAAAGTACTTTTAAGGCGTCCAGCGCCGCCTCTTGCAGAGCACTCTGCAAAAACAGGTCATCATTAGAATATGCCGTCAAACCCAGTTCGGGAAACACCGCCGCCACTGCGCCGCGCTCCGCTGCCTGCCGCGCTAAGGCGAGCGTTTGCTCCCGATTAAAAACCGGATCAGCCACCGTAAGTCGCGGCACCGCCACCGCCATTCGCGCAAAACCGTGGGAATAGAGAGAAAAAAAGTTGTTGGTCGGCATGGAATTAGTATCTCAAAAAAGTACTTTGGGGATATCGTAAAGTACGTTTAAGGGCCTGTTTACTATCTACTTACGCTCACAGCGCAGGTGTCATTTCGACCGAAGCGAGGAACGAGCGTAGTGGAGAAATCTTGCCGTTTTGTATCAAAGTAGCTTGAACAGCAAGATCTCTCCACTCCAACATTTGCCGAGACAAATTTTTCCGGTCGAAATGACACAAAAATATACCCCGGCCTTACCAGCTTTTCAAATCGCTGTCCGGGCCGAAATATTTTCCGTTCCATTCCGGCTTAAGTTGTCCGATCACTTCGATGGTTTTGTGAGCGATGTCGAAGGGGCTGCGGGTGGTCCCGGCATTGATGGATTGTTTGGTGCTGGGAATCCAGCGTTGTCCGGCGGCGCTGTCGGCCTGCAATTGCGTCATCTCGGTTTGCACCAATCCCGGCCCGGCGCCCAGCACGATGACATGGCTTTTTAACTGTTCCAGTTCCAGCGCCGCCACGCGGGTTAATTCCATGACACCGGCTTTGCCCGTGGCATATCCCGAACCGCCCGGCGGGCGGCCGCCATTCATGTTGATAATGACGCCGCTGTCGCGCTTGATCATGCCCGGCAACACTTCCCGCATCATCAGCATGGTGCCTCTGATATTCACCATGACGTCCTGCCACCAGATGTCGCGATCCACTTCAGCCAGCGCGCCCAGCGATGCGAAACTGCCGGCGTTATTGAAAAGCACGTCGATGGGGCCCAGCTTTTGGGTGATTTCATTGACCGCCTGCGCGACCTGCGCGGGATGGGTGATGTCCGCCGGCGCAGCTAGCCCCTGGCCGCCTTTTGCTTCTATCTCGCGCACCGTTTCCTGTAATCGTTCCAGACGCCTTCCCAGACATGCTACGCGCGCGCCCGCCGCCGCGAAGGTCACGGCCAGCGCGCGCCCAATACCGCTTCCGCTGCCGGTCACTGCCACCACTTTGTTCTGCAATTCCATGAAAAATTCTCCGCTACGTTATTCTGAAATGCTGCTGTGGCCAGTGTATAAAAAGCGCACAAAGCAGGAGCGAGGCATGTCTGGCCGCGCCATGCCTGTAAATTACCACATCACTTTCTGATTCCGTTCAATGCGCATAATTTCTACTGCATTAATCGCCAGCGGGTTTTGTTTAAAAGTACTTTTGCGAAACGCCAATAATGCCTCCCGTTTTTGAACCGCCAATTCTTTCAATGCAGAATCATCGGGATTTCTCACTGTCTTTAAAGTGGCATCAATTGTCTGTGCCGTCATCTGCGAATGTTTCCATCCAACCTGCAAAAACCGCACGCGTTCGGCTATTACCGGCTGATCGGATGCCGCCAAATGTTCCGCCTGATCCAAAAGTACTTTTGTGTCTTCAAAAACTTGATCGTTATATAAAATCGGCGCGAGCCTGAAGAATCCTGCCCACCAGCCGCCCCAGGTTTCACGGTTGACCAATTTCTTATCGCGCAATGTGGACGGTCCTTTTTTCGTCAATTCCTGCCAGTAAGAAAAGTACTTTTTTATCGGCTCGGCAGCTTTTCCGAAAGCCGCGTAATATTCATTTTCGATTTCCGCAATATCGGCATCCGGGCGCAATAACGCTTCGGCGGCTATATAATAATTCAATCCTTGCGTTGACCAATCGCCTGTAATGGAATCGAAATCATAGCCATACATATTATGCTGCATAAAATAATGAATATCTTCGCCCAAATTACGCGGAAAAAGATACGGCATGCTGTGGCCGCAATGTAATAGATTAGGCCGCCAGAAAAGTTTTGCTCCCGCCGCAGCCCAGCCTGCCCAATCCTGTCGAATTGGCCTTTCCGGATAATAACCTTCGCCGCCCACGTAGCCAACGAGCAAATGCGGATCAGCTTTTATATCCGTCAGCGGCGGATGTTGCGTGCTGCGATAGGATAACGTGGTGACTTTTATTTGCGGATTGATTGCCGCTGCTTGTTGCGCGATGGTGTTCCAAAAACGCAGATACCGATCCGACAAAATAGCCAGATCGCTATTATAAATTTGCGCATCGGTCAACGTTTTCATTTGCGGTGCGTCCCACGAACGGCATATTGCGCAAGTGCAATAACCACGCGAATCATTGGGAGTGACATTTAAAAGCGCGCCCGCGCCGCGTTTTTGCCATTCGCTTAAAATATTGGCGGCAACAGCGGGATTACTGACATTTAATTTGACGCCCTTGCCGCCATTTTGCGGAACGCCTGCCGGCGGTTGCGCAAACCAATCGGGATGTTCCGCGTTATATTTGTCCCACCAATCCTGGAAAGAATGTCCCACTTTGAAACGCACCACGTTAGCCCGCTGGCGATTCAGCCAAACATCAGTTTCCGCCGTCACTGCTGCATACGCGCTGTCCCACACTTCATCGGCATATTCTTTTCCCAATTGATCTTCTAATTCTCTGCGCGCAAACGGCGGCGTGTGGCTGTGGTAAGTAGATCGCAAATTGCGAATGTCGTGCATCCGCGTGTCCCAAATCCATTGGCGCGGCGTGACAGCAATCGTCTTGCGCGCCGCAAACACTTCGCCGCTTGGCCCGGGCCAAATCCATCGCACGTTGAGCGCATATTTGATGAATTCCGAAACCGCGTAATCATCACGATCGCGGCCAGCTAATAGAACATAATTTTTAGTGATAACGATTTTCGCGCCATCTGCGCTAATTTCTTGCGCCAGAGATTTTTCAGTAATTCCACGCGCTTGCGTAAAAGTACTTTCGCCCACCGCAATAGCCGGTGATTTTTGATTCCATTGGGATGCGGGAAGAACTTCCAGCGTAACGCCGCTGATGCGTTTGATCCAATAATTCAAATCGTTTACCGCAGCGGTATTATTTTTGTTGGGTTTATCGGGAGTTAAAATCACCGCGGAAGGTGCGCCGTTTTGCACCAGCGTAAATGCCTGGTTAGCATCTATTGATTCAGCGGCTTTCGCTATTTTTTCCCATCCCGAAAGCGCCGCCGCGCCTGTTACAGCAACTGTGGCAGCCTGACGCAGAAACTGGCGGCGAGGGTTGGAATTTAAATCATCATTTTTCATAAGAGGTTTCCGTAAACGAACCACGCCAGTTATGGCGTGGCTATTATTTGGCCGTGCCATAACTGACACGGTTCGTATTTCAACATACCATCACTGGTGTGGTTCATATCACCACATAATTTTCTGATTGCGTTCAATACGCGTAATTTCCGTGATATTAATAGCAAGCGGATGTTCCTTAAAAGTACTTTTGCGATATGCCATCAACGCCTCGCGTTTTTGCGCTGCCTCTTGCTTCAGGTCAAGATTCTTCGCTGCCTTTAACGTAGCGTCAATAGCCTGTGATGTCATCCGCGAATGTTCCCATCCAATCTGTAAAAATCGCACGCGTTCTGCTATTATCGGTTGATCGAATGCCGCTAATTGTTCGGCTTGTTGCAAAAGTACTTTTGTATCTTCAAAGGCCTGATCGTTATATAAAATCGGCGCCATTTTAAAGAAACCTTCCCACCAGCCGCCCCAGGTTTCGCGGCTGACGAGTTTCTGATCGCGCAAAGTGGACGGTCCTTTTTTCGTTAATTCCTGCCAGTAGGAAAAGTACTTTTTCACCGGCTCAGCAGCTTTTCCAAACGCCGCGTAATATTCGTTTTCAATTTCTTCCACGCTGGATTCGGGGCGTAACAACGTTTCGGCGGTCATATAATAATTCAAACCTTGCGTCGCCCAGTGACAGGTGATGGCATCGAAATTAAAGCCGCGCATATTGTGCTGCATGAAATAATGCAAGTCGTCTCCTATATTTCGCGGAAATAAATAAGGCATGCTGTGCCCACAATGCAATAAATTAGGCCGCCAAAATAATTTTGCATCAGCCGCCGCCCAACCAGCCCATTCCTGGCGAATCGGCTCTTGCGGATAATAGCCCTCGCCGCCGACGTATCCAATGAGCAAATGCGGATCGGCTTTTATATCCGTCAGCGGCGGATGTTGTATGCTGCGATAAGCATAAGTCGCCAGCAATACCTTGGGATTAATGGCTGCCGCTCTTTCTGCCAGCGTATTCCAAAAACGCAAATAACGATCGGTGAGAATCGCTTTTTCGCTATTATAAATTTGCGCATCTGTTAAGGTTTGCATTTGTGGCGCATCCCACGAACGGCATACATCGCAGGTGCAATAACCACGGCTATCGTTGGGCGCCACGTTCAAAAAATCTTTGTGTGTCTTTTGCCACCTCGACAAAATGGTATCTGCGACCGCGGGATTGCTCACATTAAGTTTGACGCCATTGCCACCTTTTTGAATCATTCCGGCGGGTGGCTTGGCAAACCAATCCGGATGTTCCGCGCTATATTCACCCCACCAGGGCCGGAACGCCGTCTGTCCCACAACAATACGTTTTACATCCGCCCGCATGCGATGCAGCCAGACATCCGTTTCTCCCAGCGCCGTTGCATAAGCGCCAGACCACACTTCTTCCGCGTATTCCGCGCCCAGTTGTTCTTCCAATTCCTTGCGCGCAAACGGCGGCGAATGGAAATGATAGGTGGAATTCAACATGCGAATTTCATACATCTTCGTATCCCATTTCCATTGCTTTGGCGCGGCGGAAAGCGTTTTGCGCGGGTCGAAAACTTCACCGCTTTGCCCGGGCCAAATCCAGCGCACGTTTAAAGCATATTTCACAAATTCCGAAACCGCATAATCATCGCGCTCGCGACCCGCTAACAGAATATAATCTTGGGCAATAATGATTTTTGCGCCATCTTCGCTCAATTCGCTGGCAAGAGATTCCGCGGTCATTCCACGGCTTTCCGTAAAAGTACTTTTACCCACCGCAATGACCGGCGTTTTTTGATCCCATTGAGAGGCGGGAAGTACTTTTAGCGCCACGCCGCTGATGCGTTTGATCCAATAATTCAAATCATTGGTCGCGGCGATATTATTTTTATCGGGCTTTTCCGGCGTCAAAATCACCGCCGCCGGCGTGCCGTTTCGCACCAGTGTGAAGGTTTGATTTGAATCAATCGCTGTGTCTGCTTTGGCGATTTTTTCCCATCCACTTAATCCCGCCGCGCCCGCCACAATAATAGCGCAAGCTTGCCGCAAAAACTGGCGGCGCGAAGGAGAAATTAATTTATCGTTGCTCATGATATCTCCCGTGTAAAAGTACTTTTAAGGCAACCAGGGATTCCATGCCCTTTGATTCCGCCCTGCAATGGTTGACCCCGCCGCGGTTTCAATGCGGCAAATGAAACTGGAGCCGCGCTTGAACCATTTCACATGCCCGTCCGCAAAAGCAACGGAACTGCCTTCCAGATGAGGCCAGGCAATTTGATAATAGATGGCATACGCGCCATCCGGATCGAGCCAGTAATGCGTGCTGCAATAGGTATTCGGTTTGGCACCGGTGCCGTAAACCACGGGATAATCCAACGTTAGCACAATTTCGGAAGGGCGCTGAAGCGTGGCCAGCGATAAGGGCGGCATCGAAGGAAACGAATTGGCGTTGGGAATTCCGGTGCCCGAATCCTTGGAACCATAAATCCCGCTGATAAAGGCATTGTATCCATAGCTCGGCGCGCTGCCTTGCGCTGTGCCTGAGGTAACTACATGAAAAGACGGGCACACAAAAAGTTGCGTGCTTTTGACGTAAGGAAAGATGAAATCCATCCACGAATAATAATGATCGCTGCCACTCATGGGCGAAGTTTTAAACTTTCCCGCTGGCGTCGATGAATTCAAGGGCGATTGAGTGATGAAAGTATGCGACCCTGAGCCGCCGCCGGTGTTGGTGTAAGTGGAGGGATCTTCCCACAAAGCCGGTGGAAATTTCTCGTCGTAATCCTGGGTATATTGCATGAACCCCAGGCTGATTTGCTTGAGATTGCTCATGCAACTGGCGCGGCGGGCGTTCTCTCGTGCCCGGGCGAAAACGGGGAACAGAATGGCTGCGAGAATAGAAATAATAGCAATGACAACTAATAATTCTATCAAGGTAAATCCGCTTCCTTTCGCATAAGGATAATGTTTCATCATGATGGACTCCTGGAACGTATTCTATAAGAGATTATACCCGGAAAACGAGTGGAAATAACTTCAGTATCGTTCACTTACTTACTCTATCGTGCGTTATTTCTGATGAGGAGTGTTACGGAAAGTGTTGGGCAACACGCCGGTTTCACGCTTGAACACATCGTAAAAATAGGCCGCGGATTTATAGCCCAGCAAGCGGCTGATGTGCGCGATATTGGCTTCGGTTTCGCATAAAAGTACTTTTGCCTGTTCGATCCGGCAGGCGGTGACAAATTCGGTAAAAGTCTGTCCTGTTTCGCGCCGGAATCGCACCGCAAACTGGGTGCGGGAGAGATGTACAAAGCGGGCCACTTTATCGAGCGTTAAGCGTTCGTTGAGATGGTTGCGGATATATTCCTGGGCGCGCGGAATCGGCTGGTGGCCGGAAAGAGAAGGCGTGCTTTCCTGTTTGGTGGCGGTGTAATAGCCGTAACGATTTTCGCGGAAAGCCCGTTGCAGATAGAGCAAAATCAGCTCTAACAATTGCCGGCAAATTTCTTCATCATGGCGGGCCGGAGTGGTGATTTCTTCCCAGAAATCGCCGAGCAATTGTTCGATGCGCGGTTCGGGAATAAAGACGCGCTCGTTGTAATCGGCATCATAATGGCGGCCATTTTTGCTGTGGCACAGCCAGCATTGCATTTGCCCATTGTGTGGGCGCAACCACAGCAATTCGCAAAATCCATTGTCCCGGTTTTGGCTTTCCAGGTGAGGCAGTGCGCCGTTCATGCGCGGCACTTCGGGCGGGATAAAAACGCCCTGGCCTTGAGCGCAATGCAGCACGTAATTGCCGAAACGCAAATCGGCCTGTCCGGCGGTCACGAAGACCAGTTGCGGCGCGCGCGATTCCACCAGTTCGTCCTCCGGCCAGTAAGCCGACATCAAATTATCCTTGCGGCCGCGGATGCCGACGCGTTTTCCTGCCAATTTCTGTGGCGAAAGCGTGATATCGCGGCCCAGCCGAATCTGGCGCGCATGAGAAGTTGCCACGGTGAAATGGCGCAAACCGGATTCGCGAATCCAGGGGATTAATTTCCATTGCAGGATGTCTTGAATGGGTTGGGACATAACGTAACGGCCAAAAGTACTTTTAAAGTGCGGTTTTTATTTTAATCGCTCATGTTCCGGGGCAAAAGTACTTTTGTTTTTACATCGATGAACAAGATAGACAGGATCTTTTGAATCGGCATTTTATCTTGTTCATCCTGTATATCGATGTATATTTCTCTTTTAGCGCCTCCTTGTTTAGCGCGGGGGATAGGGTAACAGGAGCTAAGCGATATTTAGAAACGAGGCCGTTATTTCGATACGTAATGTCGCAAATAAAGGGCAATCTAAAAAATATTTTAAAAAATCATCGAAAAAGGCGAAAACGCTATTGACACCCCTCCGAAGTTGCCCTATAATCCTATGTCCGTTACGCCGAGGAACGGGCGCTGAAAAAGTGGGTTTTAAAAAATAAAAAAACTTTTTCAAAAAGCCCCTTGACGGAGTAACCGAGAGGATGTATAATTTCCTTTCGCCGGTCGCAGGAAGGCTGCTTTCCTGAAGGTAGGGAATGCGCTGAAATATGATGCGGATTGTTCTTTGAAAACTGAATAGCGTTGTAAAGTGCTCTATAGAGTGCGGGGTCTGTTTTTTCCATTTTTGTTGATTCCGAAGTTGTTGTGAAAACAACGATTTCGTTAATCTCAATATTTTTTATGGAGAGTTTGATCCTGGCTCAGGACGAACGCTGGCGGCGTGGATTAGGCATGCAAGTCGCACGAGAAACATTCCTTCGGGGATGCGGACAGTGGCGAACTGGTGAGTAACACGTGAACAACCTGCCCTTACATTCCGGATAGCCGGCCGAAAGGCCGGATAATACGGGGGAGGATCGCACCAAGGCATCTTGGAGCGAAGGAAGGCGCAAGCCGTGCAAGGAGGGGTTCGCGGACTATCAGGTAGTTGGTGAGGTAACGGCTCACCAAGCCGACGACGGATAGCTGGTCTGAGAGGATGGTCAGCCACACTGGGACTGAGACACTGCCCAGACTCCTACGGGAGGCTGCAGTCGAGAATCTTGGACAATGTACGAAAGTATGATCCAGCGACGCCGCGTGGAGGATGAAGGAGCTATGCTTCGTAAACTCCTTTTATGGGGGAAGAAGATCTGACGGTACCCCATGAATAAGCCACGGCTAACTACGTGCCAGCAGCCGCGGTAATACGTAGGTGGCAAGCGTTGTCCGGAATTACTGGGCGTAAAGGGTATGTAGGCGGAAGTTTAAGTAGAAAGTGAAAGGTTGGAGCTCAACTCCGACACTGCTTCCTATACTGGACATCTTGAGTTTCGGAGAGGAAGATGGAACGACACGTGTAGCGGTGAAATGCGTTGATATGTGTCGGAACACCAATGGCGAAGGCAATCTTCTGGACGAATACTGACGCTGAGATACGAAAGCATGGGTAGCGAACAGGATTAGATACCCTGGTAGTCCATGCCCTAAACGATGTTCACTAGGTGTCGGGGATTTTTTCTTCGGTGCCGCAGCTAACGCATTAAGTGAACCGCCTGGGGACTACGGCCGCAAGGTTGAAACTCAAAGGAATTGGCGGGGGCCCGCACAAGCGGTGGAGCATGTGGCTTAATTCGATGCAACGCGAAGAACCTTACCAGGGTTTGACATGTAACTGCAAGCTCCCGAAACGGAGTCGCTTTCGAAGGTGTTACACAGGTGGTGCATGGCTGTCGTCAGCTCGTGTTGTGAAATGTTGGGTTAAGTCCCGCAACGAGCGCAACCCTCACGTTCTGTTACCAGCGAGTAATGTCGGGAACTCGGAACGAACTGCCTCTGTAAAGAGGAGGAAGGTGGGGATGAGGTCAAGTCATCATGCCCCTTACACCCTGGGCTGCACACATGCTACAATGGCCGGTACAAAGAGCAGCGAAGTCGCGAGGCGGAGCAAATCTCAAAAAGCCGGTCTCAGTTCGGATTGGAGTCTGCAACTCGACTCCATGAAGCCGGAATCGCTAGTAAACGCCGGTCAGCAATACGGCGTTGAATACGTTCCCGGGCCTTGCACACACCGCCCGTCAAGCCACGAAAGTTGGTTTTTCCCGAAGTCGCCGTGCTAACCTTTTAGGAAGCAAGCGCCGAAGGAAGGGCCGATGATTGGGACTAAGTCGTAACAAGGTAGCCGTATCGGAAGGTGCGGCTGGATCACCTCCTTTTTGGAGAATTTCAAGTAAGCCTTCGGGCTGAACGACACTCCTTATTAGTTGTAACATGTCGTAACCAGATTCACACTCTTCACACTTTTTACGCTATTCAGTTTTCAGTGAGCATCCGCTCTAAATGAAACAGCTCAGAGAGATTTTCTCCCTGAGCTGTTTGTTGTTTGTGGCGGTAAAAGTACTTTTAATTCATCTATCTGAATTCCGCCATAGGCCGGAATCCAGTGGAGACAGGCCTCCGTGCCTGCTTAAATAGAAATTTATTCCTTATTGCCGTTTTTAAATAAGGAGCCAGCAAGCTGGCCATTTATACGTAGGCACGGAGGCCTGATGCCACTAAGATTTGTATGGAGTTGTAACATAAAAGTACTTTTACCCCACGCCAATCTCATCAATCTCCTGCATCAGTTTCTCTGTCTCCCACAATGCCACGATGATTTTTTGATAGTGCAAAATATCCTCAAAACCAAGTGTTCTGCCGTTGCGGTCTTTGAGCCATTTTTGCGCGGGTTGATAGCCGCCAATGTAGAAATTCCACGCCACTTCCGGCACGCCCGCGAAGTATTGTGTGTCGTTGATGTAGACATCGCCAACGCTCTTCCCGGCGCGCTTGGTGAATTTGGGTTTCGTCACCACATTGTCCCCGCTTTGCGGATATTGCGTGATGAGCTTGTTCACCACCGGGCTTTCCAGCAAATGGATTTGGCGCAGTTTGCCGCCCAGTTCCGCCAGTTGCCAAAAAGTACTTTTATCCGTGGGATAGGGCACGCGCGGAAAATCAATCTTCAGAAATTCCTTGTATTTCTCGCGATAGGCGGGGGAGTGCAATACCGCATAGATATAATCCAATACATCAATGGGCGCAAAAGTACTTTTGTCGTCCGTCTTCTCCGGCACGAAGTTTAATCCTAAACCAAAGGATATTTTTTGGATAATCGCCTCGTCCAGGTTGGGCTTGCGTAAGGGCGGCGCGGCGGTGTCGTCAAAGAGATTGTTTGTGTCTTCGCCCAGTTTCTGCTGCTCGGTTTTGTTGGGGTAGAGGTAGAGCGGGAAAACTGCTGATTGAGTACTTCTTTCTCCAAGTTTGGCTTCTGTCATGAATTTAGAGATGAAAAAGTGATCGCACGTGCCTGACTTATTACTTCGGGCTGTTACTAATCCAATATTATCTCCGAGTAAGAAATGTTTCGCAGTTTCTTCCCTCCATCTCCATAAGAGTTTATTGCTGAAAATTGTATATCTTGTATCAAAAGGCCTATAAGAAATTTTGATGGGATTTAATGTAACGTTCTTAATTTGCGATTTATTTTCAATAACCCATTTTGCATAATTTTTGCCGAGCTTATATTTTTCTTTCAATTGATCTTCTGAGTAATCATGCTCTAAAAAGTCATTAATCTTGGATTGTAGACTTTCGGCATTTTCATCCAATATAAAATCATCAGCCATTGTTACGATACCTGTTTTATTGTTGGCGAATAGCTTTTTAATACTAAATCCTTCTTTGTAGATCTTGCCAAGATCTTGATTTTTCGGCACAAAAAAGTAATACGGTTCCGTATACGCAATTTCCTTAAACTCAATCTCATCCAAGGTACTTTCATCCAGGAAAAAGTACTTTTGATCCCTCTTTCCATAGACTTCCGTAAAAAGTACTTTTCCCAGTTCGCCGGGTTTCTTCTTGCCGGTTTTAATAAATAGATTGATGGAAACGCCCTGTTGAATATCAAAGACGTTTTGGTCAATTCCACCGTCAGGCGCGGTTTCTTTTTTGTTGGAATTGCCGTGCAAATCGATGGTATAAATGGTGTCAAAAGTTTGGAGCAAGTTCCAGCGCATGCCGCGAAAAGTGGGATTATCCAAAAACCCGTGCGGATTGATGAACGCTAAAATGCCGCTGCCGTTCTTTTCCACATAATGCTGGCCGTAGCGGATGAACTTGACGTAATCGTCATTGAGCCAATGTTTGCGCTCGCCAAAATGAACGCCGTCCACGTATTTATAACTTTCGATGAGATCGGAAATCCACTTGCCATTGTTGGCCGAAATGCCGCTATAGGGCGGATTGCCCAAAACCACCATCACGGGCGTGTCGCGTTTGACGCGGTTGGCCTCATTGGCTTCCGCCGAAAGCCAACTGGCAAAGAGTGTGCCGGTGTCGGGATGGCTTTCTTCGAGGCTGTCGGTGAGGAAAACGCGCAAACGCTCCGCGCCCGAACCCATAAATTGATAACCGGTTTCGGCCAGCAGCAAATCAATTTGCAGATGCGCCATGGCATAACTGGCCATGAGCAGCTCAAACCCGTTGAGGCGCGGCAAAAGATGGGTATCCACATAACTGTTCCAAATGCCTTGCTGCCCCACAAAATCCTGATGGATATGTTTGATAATTTCCGCCAAAAAAGTGCCGGTTCCGGCGGCGGGATCCAGGATTTGCACTTTGTGCACTTCGCGCTTTTCGGAAAAGTACTTTTGCGTCTTCTTATTGAAGGTTTGCGTGGGAATTTCAATGGTTGTTTTGCTGGTATCGGCCAATCCCTGCGAAAGGCCAAACTCGCTTTTGAGAATGCCGTCCACGGCGCGCACGATAAAACCCACCACTGGCGCGGGTGTATACCAGACGCCGCGTGACTTGCGCAGTTTGGGATCGTATTCGCTGAGGAAGGTTTCGTAGAAATGAATAATGGGATCTTCGGTTCTGGTGGCTTTGCCGTGTTCCTTGAGAATTTCCCTGACATCGCAGGCGAGAAAAACTTCCGTCAGGCTGTCCACCACCCATTTGATGCGATCATCAATATCAGGCCCGGCAATGTGGCCAAAGAGCTTGCGTAAAAATGGATTGGATTTGGGAATGAGTTCCGCCGCTTCCTGACGGCTGAAAGTGGCCAGTTCCGGGTCATGGGTGCGCGCCGCGAACATGCCATAGGCGATGGTCTGGGCATAGACATCGGCAAACTCCCTGGGCGAAATATCGTGGATGAGAATCTTGCGGAATGCCTCCAGTTGTTCGTGCAACGTACTATTGGCCAGGTTTTCTTCGTCACTGGTGAGCGCCTTTTCGATGATATCCGAAAGCAAGCGCGCCTTGCCGGCCATCATCTGCGCCAGGTCTTTGGGGCTGTGGATGGTTTGAGCAATATGCGCCACAAAGTTTTTGAGGAGATTGGCAAAAGCGGCGAAGTTTTGCGGAAGCGGAACAATGGCATTCGCCGCGACTTTGCCGATGGCGATTTGGGTCACATATTCACCATTGCGATAGAAATGAAAATCCAGATAATCGGTGAAGATGAGGTTTTCGAGCGAGGTTTTGTAACGGTCAAATTGTTCTTTGTGCCCGAATTTGTCGTTGCCGTCCAGGTCTTTATCGCCAATGTCCTTGGCCTCGATGAACCCCACGGGAATATCATGGCGAGTGAGGATGTAATCGGGCGCGCCGCATTGCTGGCGTTTGGGTTCATTGGTGGCAACGACTTCCGGCGCCAGCGATTCAATGAGCCGCGCTAAATCGCCGCGAAAGGTGTGCTCGGTGGCATTACCAAGCTGGTAGTGTTTGTTGATTTTTGTAAGATATTCTTCGATGGTCATAAAGTCTTCGCGCAATGCTTACAGCAATTTCATATTATAGCGGAAATGAGAAAAGGATTGAGATGGTACACGCATCGAGTGAATATCTTTCGACGAAATCTCCGGGGGATCCTTCAGGTCGCAGAGCTCCCTTCAGGATGACGCACGTAAAAGTACTTTTAATAATGATAAGATTGTGAGTATGAAAAAAATATCTCCCTTTTTCACGTTTAGTTTAACGCTGCTCCTTGTTTCGATTACCTCCGCCCAGACATCTGCCTGGCAAAAGCCCTATGCAGGCGCTGACGCGGCGGGAACAGATGTGATGGCGTTGTGGCATTTTGATGCGGCCAATCCGGGCGCGGATGCATCAGGTAATAAGCATACGTTACAACTGCGCGGCAAGGATAGCCATTTTGTGGCGGACGGCAAATTTGGCGGCGGCTTGCTGGTGGAATCGAAAGTGGAACCGGGCGATTCGCGCCAGGGCGCGGCGCTGGAAACTCCCAAAGCATTGAATCCCTCCGGCGCGTTTACTATGGAATTATGGTTTTCTCCGGCGGAGGAAGCCGCCAAACAGAAGCGCGTTTTTCTGATCGACAAGCACAACTATTTTTATCGCAGCGACATTCCCCGCGCCAACACCGGATATTTGCTGTTGTTGCAGCCATCGAAAAACGGCAAATTCACCGTGCAGGCGCAGTTGGGGTTTGGCAAGGATTCGGTTGTTCTCAATTCGGTGCCGCAGACGTTTGCCGCCGGCGAGTGGTATCATCTGGCGTTTACTTATGACGGCAGAGGAGGGTATCATTTTTATTTGGGCAATACTAACATCGGCAGCGGCCAGCTCGAAAATCGCGGCGCCATCGCTCCCAGCAATTACCCGCTGGTGATCGGCGACCGCGTCGGCAGCAGCGGATACCGGTTTTATGGGCGCATCGATGAAGTGCGTCTGTTGAATGCGGCCCAACGTTTTGCGTCGGGAAAAGTACTTTTATCCAGTGATGGCCAGCGCACCGTGTTCTATCGCATGGAAAAAAATGCTAACATGCGGATGCGCGTATTCAATGACACATTCAAGCCGTTGCAAGCGGCCACGGTGCATATCAATATTATCGGCGTTTTGGATAAAACCCTGCCGCTGCCGGAACTGGCCGCGGGCGAAAGTACTTTTATCAGCGTTCCGCTGGATACCAGTTTGCGCCCGGCCAGTTATCAGGTGAATGCCACCGTGCAAAACGCGCGGCATCAAGCACTGGGCGATGAAACACAATTTCCGCTGATAATTATGCCGCGCCAATTGCCGCATCAAATGCCACTTGTTTTGTGGGGAAATATCAATGACGATAAGGACGTGGCGGATGTGGGTTACACCGGCGTGCTGGTGGGCGGCATGGCGGGCGGAAAACAGATTTGGGATGATGGCTCCAGGGAAGGAGCATTAACTGACCTGCAAGCCAAAGCCGTGCGAGAACGATTGGACAGCATGATGGCGCTCCGTCTTGGCGGATTGGGAACGTTCAATCCTGCGAAATATGTCAGCCAGGCACATCCGGAATTTAACCAAACCGATAAAGAAGGCAAAAAAGGCGATCACACCGATGGGCTGTATCCGCGCGTACAACAGTTTGCCTCCGATTTTGGCGCAGCGGTGGCCAAGACGTTTGGCGATATGCCCAACTGGAAAGGCGCGCTGCTGTCCGGCGAATTCCGTTCCGGCCACACCGCTCCCAGTTTTAACGAGATCGATGAAAAGGCTTTTCGCGAATACAGCGGCAAGGATATTCCTTCCAACATCGGCGGCCAGCGCGGCGTGCATTATAAGACGCTTCCCGGTTTTCCCGCCAATCGCATCATCCCCGATGATAATCCCCTTCTCCAATATTACAAATGGTTCTGGTCGGTGGGCGATGGATGGAATCATCTTAACACGCTGGTAGATCAGGGCTTGAAATCCACCGGACGCGATGACATTTTCACCTGGGCCGATCCCGCGGTGCGCGCGCCCGGCGTTTGGGGCAACGGCGGTAATGTGGATTATCTGAATCAGTGGACCTATTCCTATCCCAATCCCATCGATGTGGGGCTGGCTGCCGATGAACTTTTCGCCATGGCAAAAGGCCGTCCCGGGCAGAAAGTGATGAACATGATCCAGATCATCTGGTATCGCAACAAGACCACCGGCACGCCCCAAAAAGGACAGGAAACCGAATGGGAAAAAGTGTCGCCGGACGCGCGGTTTATCAGCATCGCGCCCGATCATCTCAGCGAAGGCACCTGGCTGGAATTCGCGCGGCCGGTGTCGGCCATTGCCAATCATGGCTGGGGCTGCCTGGGCGATCATCTGGGATTTTCCTCCGCCAGCGGCGCCTATGTCACCACCAACACTGGCACCCGCAAACGCATGAGCTATCTCTTTCACAACGTCATCAAACCGCTGGCGCCCACCCTGTTGCAAGTGCCCGGCTATGACACCAAAGTGGCGTTTTTGGAAAGTTTCGCGTCGCAGATATTTGCCGGACGCGGTACTTATGGCTGGGGCGGCGGCTGGGGCGCTGATTCGTATATGATCGCGCAATATGCCGGTTTGCAGCCGCGCATCATCTATGATCAGACAATTCAAAAAGACGGGCTGGATCAATACAACGTACTTTTCCTGACCGATTGCGATGTGCTGACGCAAAGCGTGGCTGATGCCATCAAAAAGTTCCAGCAAAAGGGCGGCATTGTCATTGGCGATGAAGATTTGGCGCCGGGCATTCAGCCGGATATTCTGCTGAAAAAAATCACGCGCTCCGCGCCGGATGTCACCAAACCGCAACTCATCGCGGCCGCGCAGGAACTCGTCAAAAACCTGCAACCGTTTTATCAGCGCCCGCTGCAAAGCAGCAATCCCGATGTGCTGACGCGCTTGCGTCCCTTCGGTGACAGCCGCTATGTTTTCACCATCAACGACCATCGCACCTATGGCAATTATGTGGGGCAATATAAAAGGGTGATGGAGAAAGGATTGCCGTCCTCGGCGCAGATCACCGTCAACGCCATGCCGTCCGGCGCGGTGTATGATTTGATGCATCACCGCCAGGTGCCCACCACGAAGATTTTGGGAAAGGTGCAATTTCCTGTTGATCTGAAAGCGGGCGAAGGCGATGTGTTTTTGGTCACTCCCAAACCCGTGGGCAAATTGAGCATTAGCGCTCCCGCCGTGGTGCAGACCGGAAAGAGCATCAATATAAAAGTACTTTTATCAGATGTTACCGGCAAACCATTAGACGCCGTGGCGCCGCTTGAAGTGACCATCCGCGATTCCAAAGGACGCATCGCCGAAAAAAGCGGCTATTACGGCGCTGCCAACGGCCAGTTGAATTTAACGATAGACATCGCCACCAACGACACCCCGGGAAAGTGGCAAATAGAAGTCACCGAAGCCTTGACCGGGCAAAAAGTAGTGCGGGATTTTGTGGTGAAATAAGGGGGAATGCGGGAGCTTGCTCTCACTTTATCTAACAAAAGCGTTTTATTGTTGGGGCTTAGCGTCTTGGCTTTTCCGCATTGCCTTTATTTTCGCTTCAGAATGTAGCTTTTGATATTCCTCGAGAGTCACTTTGCGATAACCGGTGGGCACTTCAAAAAGAGCATCATCTAATTTCGCAGTTGAATAGCCGGTCGTTTCTTCGCTGACGGTTCCGACATTTGTCGACATTTCCTGGCGCATGATGAGACGGGAACTGAGTGCATTCATTTTTTCAAAATTGCCGGTATTTTGATAGGTTACTCTGCGCCTCCCGCTGGGGAGGTCTTCGATTTGCGTATAAGATGCTTGCAAAGGCGGCGGCGCATCACACGCCAGAATGCCCGGCACGTCAGCAACCCACATTTTGCCGTCAGCAGTATCTTCATGATTTGTAAGCACGCCGCTATATTGGGTGTGGAATTTGAAATGATAAACTTGCGTATCCAGGCCATTTATCTTTTCTGATCCCATTTTCTGTAGCGAAAAATCTGTCACGACTTTACCGCTGGGGATGCCTTCGGCGAGTTCTTTTTTTGTTGCCTCGTGCAAAATTCCTTTCGCATCCAAAGCGGAAACCGTATAGATTTTCAGCGCGTTATCAATACGAAACTGCTGATTCAGATCGCAGCGGGTGATTGTCACTTCATTGGCTCTCACAAGGTTTCCTTCCGCGTATTCCACTCGCTCCTTATTCGTGGAAATGAAATGTGTTGTTACTTCCTGAGAGGTAGAAGTTTGTGAGCCGGTAGGTGATTTTGTTTCAAAGGTATATGTGCTCGACGTGGTGAACTGAATATCAGCTCGCGCCGCAAAATTCGCCGCGCCAATCAGCAATAATGCGGATATAAAAGTACTTTTGAATAGCATTACGATACCTCCAATTCCTTAACAGGCAGTATAACTGTTATTTGGCCGCATGGATAAAAACCTGCTATTACTCATTCATCTTCAAAAACAAACTCCCAGCGAACAACGGATTCCGTCGCGGCGGGTAAAAGTACTTTTGCTTGCAGCGTCAGCTGTCCGCGTGAACCGCGCAGGCGTTGTAATTGATTTTCCTGAAGTTCTATTTGTGGCGAAGAAATCCATAGGGTTTTGTGTTGAAAATAAATCCGCGCGCGGCCGTCTTCGATCCACCAGGCTGCGTCGGGATGGGCGTGCCAGAAATAGGTGATGTCATTGATTGCGGCGCCGCGAATAGTATCTTCGATGACAATCCGGCGATTTTCCTGTAATTGCACGCGGCGCGACACCTGTTGTAATTGCAGGTCTTCGGGATAGCAACGGGTTAAATCCATTTCGGCGTGGTGGCAGCGATTTTCGGATTGCAGTTCTATGACTTGCGCTGCCTTGGAGATTTGCGTTTGGCCGTTGATGAGTGGCGTGTTGCGCGAGGCCGGGCCGGTGCTAAATTCGCGTTCGCTGTTGCGTAAATATTGTTGATAGCCCGGCGTTGCGATGAACCACTCGCCGCGTGTGCCAATTGTCACCGCGCCGTTATCGGGATGAATGTGGCCCATCGGCGAATTGGACGCGGCAATGACGACGGCGACATCATCCTCTTCCCAACCGCCTCGCAAAGCCAGCGCGCAATGGGCATGGGCGGCGCCAGCGGCGGGCGTTTGCGGAGATTGCACAATCTGATCGGCGGAAAGATGAAGCGCGGCGAGAGCATCAGCGCGCAGCATTTCCAGCGGGCAACGTTGCAAATACCAGGCGCGTTCCGGCAAGGGTTGTGCGGCGTTGGCTTTGGCTTGCGCGGAAATATGAAAGGGCATCTGGCGCGCTTCCACGTCTCCCATTTCCGCCACCTGCGCCACATTGCCCGGCGCGCCCAGCAATAAGGATTCATCCCAAAACCGCCCGAATTGCGGATGATCCATCAACGTACTTTTATCTTTCTGCGGCAAAAAGGCCAGCCAGTCCATGACGAAATCCAGCACATAACCATCGTAGGCAACGCCTTCGGAGAGGCTGTTTTCGCGCAGGGCAAATAGCGCCAGGATGGCGTTTGTCAGATAGGCATTAAAAGTACTTTTATCCGCCGCGTCAATCGCATTCGCTGCCATTGCCACGCCCAGCGAGCCGATGGTGGGAATGTTGCCGATGATAAGATGAGGATCGGGGGCGGCTAATAGCTGCTGAAAATCGCGATACGCTCCCAGACGTTCTTGCACCAGCGGCCCGGAATCCTGCAGGATGCGGCGCAGGGCGTTTTCAATGGAAGAATCTATTTCCGCGGGCAGCCATTTCCAGCGCTGCAATGAAGTGGCCAGCAACCGCGTTGCATGGCCCAGGCTCAAATCCGGGTTAGGATATTGCCGGTATTGCGGCCATTGCGCTAAATTCAATAAATCAATACAAACTGCTTCACGTGCCGCGTCATCGTTCAGTAATTGTGCCGCCCAGCCCAGGCTATGCACGCGCTCTTCCAATTCCCATGTCATCCAGGTGGCCCAGGGATAAAGGGGAATATCCGGAATTGGCAATTCGGGAATATGCAAGCTGCGCACCGGCAGCGGATAAGCCAGACGGCGGCGGATGCGATAATAATCCACCACCAGATAACGCTCGTGCAAATAATGCGCGGCGCGGCGCGCGAGTTCTGTTTCGATGTGTTGGGTAAAAGTACTTTTCGTGGAGGTAGACATAGTGGAATTGGAGGTTGCTAAAATGAACCGCGAGTCCCCCTTTTTAAAAGGGGACTTAGGGGGATTTTACAAAGTATCGCGTAAAAAAGTACTTTTGTAGAACTCGTTAGTCTCATTAAATCCCCTTGTTTCCCCCAGTTTTGTGAAATCAATCACTTCAAAATTCCATCAAAATACGCCTGCACTTCAGCGGGCGTTGCCTTATCGGTGATGAAGGCAATATAATTATCCGGACGCAGCAAAAGATGAAATGGCTTTTGTGTTCCGAAGATTTTCATCACATCCGGCGTTAATGGCAATGAGTGGAAATCGATTAGTCCAGTATCTCCCATCGCTATTTCATGCTCTATTGCTGCTTTCCTATTTTCATCGTTGTCGAAAATGATGTAATGAAATTTTGGTTGCTGCAACAGACTGTAAATACTGTCGCCTTCCCATAAAAAATAGGGCATGCGGTCACCCGCGTTCACCGATAAATGCAGGCCGTCGCTTTTGCTTAATTTGCTGTGGCGATAATGAATGCCGATTTGTGACACCAGCGGAAAGATCAGATGTTTGACGGTGTCCAGACTCATCATAAAACTGGCGATATGCGGGAAGATGTGTGTGCGCAAATAGGCGATGACGGGATCAGGGCTGGCGCCGAAATCGAAAAAGCGGTCGGTGGTTTTGATCAAGTTGCGGGCATTTTCCAATCGTTCGTTATTATAGGTATCGAGCAAATCAGCGCCGCCCCGGCCACGCAGCGCAAGCGCCAGCTTCCAGGCCAGGTTATATCCATCCTGAATGCCGGTATTCATGCCCTGCGCGCCGGCGGGCGTGTGGACATGCGCTGCATCGCCGGCCAGAAAACAGCGTCCCCGGGAAAACCGTTGAACGTGGCGCGAATGTACCTTGTAAACGGAAAACCAGTTGACGTGAGAAATGTCCAGCGTTAATTGTGTATCCGCGACGATCTGGCGTTCGATTTCTTCATATAAAATCTCGCCCTCGTTTTTGTCGTGCCCTTCGGGAAAAGTGCCCACGATGCGATAACGATCCTTTCCCTTGATCGGAAAGAAAGCTGTGATGGTGCTTTGCGCCAGACAGACCTGCACAAATTCGTGATTCAATTGCCCCTGAATTTCCACATCGGCCACGTAGAAAAGCCGCTCAAAAGTACTTCCTTCAAATTCCAATCCCAGCCGGTGCCGCACCAGGCTTTTCGCGCCGTCGCATCCGGCGAGATATTGGGCTTGAATGGTTTTGCTTTCTCCGCCGGCAGTTTTGACCTGCGCGGTAACGCCGTTTTCATCCTGCGCGAAATCGATTAATTCATGCTGCCACTCCACCCCCTTGCCATGGGACGCGATATGATCAAGCAGCAGTTTTTCATGTTTGTTCTGCTCCACAATCAGCAGAAAAGGATAGGCGCTTAAACCGGTCGCGAGGTCATCCAGATTAACTTCGCCGCGCATTTGTCCCCCTTCAAAAAACCGCACGCCGTGCGCGAGTAATCCCAGTTCCACTAATTGATCGGCCAGATTGATCTGCTCATAAATCTCCAGCGTGCGCGCCTGCACGCCGAGAGCTTTGGAAAAAGGCGTGATGGTTTCTTTGGTATCGATGAGCACAAAATCAATAGCGTAACGGAGACACTGACAGGCCAGCGCCAATCCCGTCGGCCCCGCGCCAACAATGAGGACGTCTGTGCTGATAGGTTCCATGGTTAAATCATAGCAGATGGAAGTGCCTGGCGGAGGAGCCAGTATACTTGAAAGATATAACAATAAAGGAAGAAACCGATGCAAAAGTACTTTTATGCCCTGATCGCGTTATGTGTTGTTGCTATATCCGCGTCCGCTGCGGAAACGCAGCCCTCTTCTCCCGGGGCATTTCCCATGATCATGTATGCCACGCCGGCCACCGGCGAAGCCTTCGAGGCAGTGCGCGCGATGGGCATTGATTACGTGCATTTATATGGCCTTACCAAAGGCCCGCTGGACGAAGCAGCTTTTGCGCGCATTCAGCAATATCTCGACCTGGCCCAGAAATATCATCTCAAAGTGATGCTTGATCTGGACGGCTCGCGCCGTGTCTTGGGAAATCAATTGGACGAAATGCGCACCGTGGTGCAACGCTTTAAAAATCATCCGGCTTTAGGAATGTGGTATCTATTCGACGAACCGGATAATAAAAAATTAACGGCCAAAGACCTGGCGCCGTATTATAAAATGATCAAGGCGGAATCGCCGGATATTCCCGTGGCGATCTGCCACGCCTGGACGACACACTGGTATGCGTTTAATGATGTGCAGGATATATTGATGCAGGATATTTATCCGATTTCCGGCGCGCCGTTTCCCGAGGCTAAGCTGGATCATCAGACGCGTTTCACCAAAGGCGCCATGAAAGTGGCTAAAGGAAAACCGGTGATGCCGGTGTTGCAATTCTTTAACTGGCAAAGCATGGCCAAGCCGGAAGATAAGGAATATCGCAAATATCCGGTGGAGCAGTTGCGCTATCCCAATACCGCCGAAATGCGCTATCTCTGCTTTTCCACCATCGCCCAGGGAGCGCAGGGATTGGGATTTTATTCCTATGCGCGCGGCATCATGACCGATCCCAAGTGGCCCACCCAAACCGCCGCGCCGGTGTTGCGCGAAGTGCGCGAATTCACCGATTTGATAAATCCCGTAACGGCGATCGAACATTTGCCAACCGGTGACGCCGCCGATATCATTGCCTCGCGCTGGACAAATAAGAAGGGCACTTATATCATTGTGGCAAACGCATCCTCGCAATCGCGGCGCATCGAATGCCCGCTGGAAGATATTCCCGCCGGCGCCGCTTTGCAAAAATGGGGGCAAACGCGCGATGCCGCGGCGGTGTTGAAAGACGGCAATGTCATCATTGAGCAGGCGCAGCCCTGGGAAATATTCATCTGGCGCGTTGCCAGCTAAGCCGGATAGATGCGCGGGAAATGTGCGCCCCGCATTAACTCGCCATCGGCCACTTCCACAAACGGTTTCATGACGTGCTGGCCCGAAGCCACAAAGCGCGTTTCCCCGGTCATAAAATGCAGCGCCACCGCGCGCCGCGGGCGGCCGCTGGTGTTGGCATGTGAGCCGTGCCAGGCCAGCGCATGATGATAATGCACTTCGCCTTTGCGCACCGGGCAACGGCGAATCGCCACCGGATGTCCTTCAAATTCACCGGGCATACCATCGAAATCATCGTGATCGAGGGCATTCAAAAACGGCATATTATTGCCCCATTGGTGTGACCCCGGCACCATGCTCATGCAGCCATTCGATTCATCGACATCATCCAGCGCCACCCAGGCAGAGACTTCTGTCATGGGCGCAATAATCGGCCACAGCGGCGCGTCCTGATGCCACCAGTTTACACCACCTGTCTCGGCTGGCTTAAACTGAATTTGATCGTGCCAGATGCGCAGTTCCCGCGCGCCGGTCAGCTGCGCGATATCTTCGGCAATTTTGGGATGCCGCATCAACGCCGCATAGGGTTCGCTGGCTTCCCAGATATTCACGATCTGCCAGACCTGCGCGGCCTCATCGCCGCTGAGATTGCGAAACAACACTGGCTTATGTTCCAGCGCATCATGGTTTTCAATAACGCGTGATAACTCCCCGCGCAATTCCTCCACCGGCCCTTCCTCTAAAATCCGTCCGCCGTTCAAAAATCCCTGCGCCTGAAATTGCGCCACCTGCGTGTCTGTTAACATAGCTGCCTCCGTTTCGGTTAACGCTGCGGTCGTTTGTTATTTTAATATGTTAGGCAGAAGAAAGCAGTGCGTATAAAAGTACTTTTGTTGCCGTTGGCCATAAAAGTACTTTTGACGCATAATCAATAGCGCGTTAAAAGTACTTTTGGAGCAACATTATGACGAATGCGATTGAATTATTGAACGACTTTAAAGTGGAACTGCCCTCGTGGGGCTTTGCGGATACGGGAACACGCTTCGGCAAATTTACCCAACCAGCCGCGGCATCCACTCTCGAAGAAAAGTTGGAAGACGCCGGCCTGGTGCATCAATTAACCGGCGCCTGCCCCACCGTGGCGGTGCACGTGTTGTGGGATTTCAAGCCTGGCGACAATCCGGCAGATGTGGCAAAGCTGGCCGAAAAATATGGCGTCAAGATCGGCGCCATCAATCCCAATTATTTCCAACATCAGGAATATAAATACGGCTCTTCCACCAGCCCCGATGCCACTGCGCGCGAAATGGCCACGCAGCACACGCGCGATTCCATCGAAATCGCGCGCGCCGTGGGTTCCAAGGCGCTGTCGTTGTGGTTCGCCGACGGCATCAATTATCCCGGACAGGATGACATCGTGGAACGCAAACATCGCATGGAAGCGGCGCTCAAAGAATGGCACGACGCGCTGGACGCCGATATGCAATTGCTGGTGGAATACAAACCCTTCGAGCCGGCGTTCTACGCCACCGACATCGCCGACTGGGGCATGTCCTATTTATACGCCAAAAAAGCCGGCCTGCAAGCGAAAGTGTTGGTGGACACCGGCCATCATTATCAGGGTGTGAATGTGGAGCAAATTGTGGCGTGGTTGCTGGATGAAAACATGCTGGGCGGCTTCCATTTTAATGATCGCAAATACGCCGATGACGACCTAACGCTGGGCAGCATCGATCCCTATGCGATATTCCGCATCTTCCACGAAATCCGCAACGCTGGCGAATTGCACGGAAAAGATATATCGCAAATCGCCTACATGATCGATCAAAGCCATAACCTCAAACCCAAAATGGAAGCCATGATCCAGACGGTGGAAATCGCGCAGGAATTATATCTCAAAGCCTGCCTGGTGGATCGCCAAAAACTGCAAGATGCGCAACGCAAATGCGATCTGGTGACAGCGGAAGAAACCCTGCGCGGCGCGTTTTTCACTGATGTCAAACCGCTGCTGGCCCAATGGCGCAAGGCAAATAATTTGCCGGAAAACCCGTTGCAGGCTTATCGTGAAAGCGGGCATTTGGAACGGGCGGTGAAAGAACGCACGGCGGCGCGGGAAGCACGAGGTGAAAACGGCGGCGGATCGAGTTATGCGTGACATAATAAAAAGATTTTAGATGTGGTAAAATAAACGATAGAGAGGTGAGTGTAATTATGAATGGAAGAATATCTGAAAATTTAGAGAAAATACTTCGCGATCCCGAGGGGAGCCAACAATTGCGCCATTTCCTTGTCAGCGGCGAGGATACTGTAGTCCATATTAACGATGCCGCGTACGTAGTTTCAAGCAGAAGGCCTGTGACGGACAAAGATCATACTGTTTCGCCGCAAAAGAGAGAATAGCGGGGTTGTATGGAATTTGCCATCTCCGCTGTTCTGCTCATAGCGATTCTGCTTCCTGGATTCATCCTCCATAATGCTTATACAAGAGGTTTTTGGCGATGGAATAGCCCTGCCTCTCCTCAATCAATTGTAGAACAAATTCCCAGCGCTGTAATTTCCGCTTCCATTCTGCATACGGTTTGGGCGACGGGTTCCTCATGCCTGCTTGGATATCATGTTGACTTAGGCGCAACTTTGATGCTTCTACTTGGCTCCTATGGTTATAACGAAGCTCACTTTGAAACGACGGTTGCTGAATTTACTCATTACCCTTATCAAGTTTTTTGGTATTTTCTATCGCTTTATATCTTCGCAGTTTTGCTGGGATATTTGTCCCATTACCTTGTTCGTAAATTCAAACTCGATCTCAAGTACAGGTTTTTCAGGTTTAACAATGAATGGTATTATTTGTTGAGTGGCGAGACAATGAAATTCGGAGAGGTCGATGGTAACGATGGCGATGTAGATGGTGTGTATTTGACTACTGTCGTCCATCATTCAAACGAGGATTATCTCTATCGCGGAATTGTCGCTGATTTCTTCTTTGATAAGTCAGGAAATTTAGATCGCCTTCTGCTCCGCAATGTACTTCGTCGTTCCCTTTCCAATGATAGAAACTCAGATGAGCCATTCAATAACCTTCCGGATGAGAGGTATTATGATATCAAGGGGGATTATTTTTTGCTGCGATATTCGGAGATATCGACCATTAATTTAGATTATATATTCTTGACCAAAGAAATTGAAGATAAAGCTCTTTGAGATACGTAACGGCATTTGCGACTATCATATTTTATACCTGTGTTAATTCATGCCTTTCGATTTAGAAAAAGTCATCAGAGGTAAGCAACATTTTCGGCGAGAGTTAGCTGCGCGTCCCCTAACGGAAAAGTTGGAGATGCTGGATCAATTACGAGAGCGCTCACTTGCCATACGCGCCGCCAAAGAACGCATGGTCGCGAGAAAAACGCGGGGAGAAAGTACCTTTAACGGATCGGGTTATGCATGATTGATGGAGAATCGTTAAAAAGTACTTTTACGCCAAATTAAAATCGGTGTCACACTTTTTGCTATAATTGCCAATAAGATTCAGGGAGGAATTCTCCATGCTCGGCATAAAATTCATCAAGTTCGATTCGATGACCTACGTCATCAAATACAAAAACGGCGCCATCGCGCGGGAAGGGCGCGGGCTTTCGTTCTATTATTACGCGCCCACCACGTCGATTGCCGCGGTGCCGTTGGGAAGTAATAACCTGCCCTTCATTTTTAATGAAACCACGTTGGATTATCAAAACGTGGGCGTGCAGGGGCAGATTATTTACAAGGTAAGCAATCCCAAACAGTTGGCGGAGTTGCTGGATTTCACGGTCGATCATCGCGGCGTTTATAAAAAGGACGACACGGAAAAATTGAATGAGCGCATCATCAGCGAAGCGCAAACATCGGCATCTTCCTATATTCACGAGTTGGGAATTAAGGAAGCGATTCGTTCGGCAAAAATGGTGGAGGCGCGAATTTCCGAAGGCGTGATGGCTTCCAACGCTATTGCTATGTTGGGCATCGAGATATTGGGCGTCAATATTTTGGCTATTAAAGCGACGCCGGAAATGGAGCGCGCGCTCGAAACCGATACGCGGGAAAAATTGCAGCAAGAAGCCGATCAGGCGATTTATGAACGGCGCAATTTCGCGGTGGAGCAGGAACGGCGCATTAAGGAAAGCGAATTAAATACCGAAATCGCGGTGGAGGAAAAGAAGCGGCAGATTGCGCAAAAACAGATGGAATCGAAAGTGCAGCAGGCGGAAAACGACCGGCAACTGCGCGAGATGAAATTGCAAACAGATATTGCCATCGAAGAACAACGCCAGCAATTGGTGGAACAGCGTTCGGCCAACCAGCGCAAAGAAGCCGAAACGCGCGGCTTCGTTCTGGATACCACCTTGAAACCGTATCGGGAAATGGATTGGAAAGTACTTTTGGCGCTCACCGGAAATAACGACGCCAAAAATAATGTGGCTCTGGCGTTTCGTGAATTGGCCGAGAACGCGGACAAGATTGGAAACTTGAATATCAGTCCGGAGTTGTTGGCCAACTTATTAAGCAGCGCCAGCCAATAAGCGTGGACGATGAATATTGAATATGCGATTATCGTCAAAAATAAAACCCGCCTGGAAACGTTAATCGAACGCTTTAACACGCGCGCGCAGGCGAAGTTTTATATCGAAAATTCCGGCGGCGATTATGATGATTATGAAGCGGAACACGAACGCTTTCATCAATCATTATCGCTGGTGCAGCGGGAGCTTTCCCGTGTCATCAAAAATAAAATCATCGACCGCTCGTTTCTTCCTTCGTTTATCTTCAATCCGCAACAAGTGGTTGTGGTGATTGGCCAGGACGGCCTGGTGGCCAATACGGCAAAGTATGTGAAGGAAATTCCGATTGTGGCCGTCAATCCAGATGCGCAGCGTTATGACGGCGTGTTATTGCCGTTCCATCCGCAAAATTGTATCAGCGGAATCGAGAGCGTTGTCAACAATAAATATCACTCACGCTGGTGCTCCTTCGCCGAAGCCGCCATCAATGATGGGCAACATTTATTAGCTTTCAACGATTTGTTTATCGGCGCGGCCTCGCACGTTTCGGCGCGCTATAAAATATCCTATCGCCATAAGAGCGAAGAACATTCGTCATCGGGAATCATCGTTTCCACCAGGGCGGGATCGACAGGATGGATGAGTTCGGTTTTTAATATGGCCGGGGGAATCGGGAAATTTGAAAAGGTGAGCATCGATTTGAACCGCCCGCCGGTTTTATCGGAGGAGCAATTACTATTCGCGGTGCGAGAGCCTTTTTTGAGCCGGCATTCGCGAACGGATATTCAGATGGGATTGTTGGATATGCAAACGCCGTTAGTGATTGAGTCGCTGATGCCAACCGGCGGCGTCATCTTCTCCGATGGCATTGAAGCCGATTTTATTCATTTTAATTCGGGATCGATTGCGACGATTACCACTGCGCGTAATAAGGCAAATTTGGTATTGTTAGATTAGACGGCAAATTAAAAGCTTGGATTCAAGCAAAATTATTTGTGTATTTTTTGTATTTGATGTAAGGCGTCATCCTGAAGGAGCTTGCGACTGAAGGATCCCCTGATGAAAAACGTCGTTGAGACTTGGGGGGATTCTTCAGGTCGCGTAGCTCCCTTCAGAATGACGTGGACAAAGTCTTGCAAAAGTACTTTTACAGTAAATACCAAACAAAAAGGAAAACAAAATGCCATTAGTAGACATGCCGTTAGAGCAGTTGCAACAGTATCAAGGCCGCAATCCCAAGCCGGCCGATTTCGATGCCTTTTGGGAAAAGGCGCTGGCGGAGATGCATGCTCTTGATGCGCAGGTGGAACTGATTCCGCATTCGTTGGAAGCGTCCTTTGCGGAATGTTTTCATCTCTATTTCACCGGCGCGCACGGTGCGCGGGTGCATGCCAAATTGTTGCGTCCCAAACACATCGAAAAACCTGCGCCGGCTGTGGTGATGTTTCACGGCTATTCGGGACACAGCGGCGAGTGGAGTGACAAGCTGAATTACGTGGCGCAGGGGTTTGTGGTGGCGTCGCTGGATTGCCGTGGGCAGGCCGGGCTTTCCGAAGATGTGGGCGGCGTGACCGGCAACACTTTGCGCGGGCACATCATTCGCGGGTTGGATAACGCCATGCGCGGCGAGCCGGAAAAACTGTATTATCGCCAGGTATTTCTGGACTGCGCGCAACTGGCCGGCATCGTGATGAATATGCCCGAAGTGGACGCGGCGCGTGTCGGCGCCACCGGCGGTTCGCAGGGCGGCGGATTGACATTGGCTTGCGCGGCGCTGGAACCGCGCATCAAACTGGCCGCGCCGTTGTATCCCTTTTTGTGCGATTATCAACGTGTGTGGGAGATGGATTTATCGGTGGCGGCGTATGAGGAATTGCGTACCTATTTCCGCGCCTTCGATCCGCGCCACGATCGCAAAGCCGAAGTGTG
>Ga0182738_1000373_pt1 | contig 65214 bp, 56 predicted proteins | sample eDN5th30CBELigMG_FD_128876 | JGI IMG/M metagenome (GOLD analysis project Ga0182738, IMG submission 128876) | Enriched Miracle-Growth compost microbial communities from Emeryville, California, USA - eDNA 5th pass 30_C BE-Lig MG (version 2)... ... | reverse complement strand
CTTTGTAGCAGCCTTTTTCCTCTTTATTTCAACTTTTAAAAGCCATTCAATGAGAAACTCGATTGGTATAATTGTCACAAATGGGAGCAAAACCAAATAAATGTTGAAATCAAAGGTTATGCTTAATGTCTGATACGTTTCTGAAGTATCAGATCTGGTAGGCCCTGAGAAAAGTGAAGCAAAAGCAAGTGCTAGAAGGTTCCTTGCATAGTAAAGAAGGGCTCTTGTGGTTTTCGGCAATTCTTCACGTTTTGGGACGCAATATATACTTGTCAACGGATGTGTAACCTAGGGAAGATATGAGGTATTCTTTAAAAAAATATAATTTACGAGAATAGCGGTTCTTAAGATGGTAAATTTGGATTTGTGGGCAAGTTTTTTGAAGATGGAGAGCTGATTATAATTTGTGAATCGAGTTCGAAGCAGATACATGGTAATTAAAAACCAGAGAGTAAAAGTGAACAAAAGCCAAAAGGCAACCGTAGTCCAAAACTTGTAATGAATTAAACTTTCAATATTTTTGAGATAGTCCAAATTGGAGTCCCCAAAGACTTTTCCAATTTGATCTTTTACATCAAAAGGAGATAAGTCAGTACAATAGCATCTACCATCCGAGAGAATTTCGCAAGAAGATGGACACTTATCTTTATCTCCTCCGAAATCAACAATGATGCTTACGTTAGAGGGAGTTTTGCCTGTGGTAGGATCAGTAAGATTGATACCAATGATAGTTTTATTGCTATCAGAAGAGACTTCCTTGTTGCAGTTCAAAAGGTTGTCGTTAAAAGCATAGTATTGAAGGTCAATTTCTGAAGAGCAGTTTGCAGTGAGCCCTGTACCTACATTGATAGTAACCTGTGGACTTGATATTCCTGCAGAAACAACGAGATTATTGACACTGCAAATTGAAAGCGTTTGGAAATACATGTCAATATTATCTGTATCGATGATAGTGGCATTTTCATTAGTGATTTTGTTACTCAAGCTACTCTGGGCAATTTTTTCTAAATATAGCTGAGTTTTTTCTATCAAGTCTTTTGTAAATTGAGTGGATTTGCTACAATCATATGTGGCAGAAAAACTCAACATATCACTCAGGATCTCAGAAAGAGCTTGAGTTTGATCAGAAGTCAGAATGGTATTTGGATCTGTGACTCCAAGAGTGTTTTCAAGGATATCCTGAACCTGAGTCAAGGTTGTGTTGGTGTTGAAATGCTGGTTCTCAACAGTCTGCTGGAGCACCTGATAGATGATATCTTGAGCAGTACTTAAATCTCCCTGTGAGAAGGTGCTGTTTTGTTTCATATCATTATAGCTATCGACAAGGTCTTGAAGGAGGGTTTGTTTCAAATCAACTATTGCATCGACATCACTTTGGCTCTGACTGCAATCGATAACCGCCCAACCACTTTCGCAGACACATCGAGCTTGATTTGAAGGGCAAGATCCTCTTCCTGAGCATGAAGGGCAAACTGGATCAGGAGCATTTTGGGTGAGTGTATCTTCCAAGTCGCTTAATTCTTTGATGATCATCGCAATAGTCTGAGCAGTTTCAAAAGGTCCATTTTGTTCAGCTTCAGCCAATAATTGAGTGTATGAGTCCAAAGTGTCTTGAAGTGAGAGAGTCTGTGGAGTAACTTGAACTTGGGTCGTTGCGATAGTCTCGGCTCCAAAATAATCTCTAACATGAACTTGAAGAATAACCGAGACAGTTGGTCGTTGGCCGGGGAGAATTGATATCACTTTGTTGCTTGGGCTGTAGTCGGCCAACAATGTAAGGGCAGTTTCATCAGATGGGAAAGAGTAATAGAATTGATAAGTCAGAGGGATATCATCATCTTGCCATCCATCAGCTTGCAGTGTGAAGAGGGTGGAAAGAGAGATTCCTGAGAGTGGAATTGCTGTAAATGTTCCAAGGGCTGGAGGCCTATTGATGGGTAAGGTAAGATAGGCAGTTCCAGTTCTTGTGGCGTTTTGGACGATGAGTTCAATAGTTAAAAAGTTGATACTGTCAGGGATTTGGAGAGTACTCGAAAATAATTTCAAAGTTTCTTCAAAATAGGCAAATGGAACATTTGGAGAAACACTCCACGTAAATGTGAGTTTTGCGAGTTCTGCTGATGCTAACTCTCGAGGCATTGCGTCTGATCCTGATGCAACTGAGACTGTGGCTGTAAAGAGAAATTCTTTATTGGGAGCATATTTTAAACAATCCATGGTCGTACAGCTTATTTTAGCAATCAAGAGATCTGAGCTTCCGATTCTGACAGGAAGTTTTGAGCTTTGAACAACTCCATTTTTCTCAACCAGTAAAGTGATGAGAAGATCATTTCCCCAATGATATTCTGTAGAAGGAACAGTGATTTGATTTGTCGTTCTTGCCACTCCGAATAAGCCAAGATCATTGTTACAAGGTACCACGTTTGCTGGGTTAGTAGTGTCATCACAAAGCCATGTATAAGTGACTTGACCAAGAGCACGAGAAATACACTTGTCATAGTAGACAATATCCCCTTGAAGAACTAGATCAGAATTTTCAGGATGGTCCTGATTGTTAGTCACAATATATGCCTCAAAGGTCTCTTGGATCGTTTGCAGAGTGAGGGTTTGTTCAGAATAGACACTTGGTGTAGTGATGAGGGATACTCTCACCAAAAACGAAGCAGTTGAAGCTGGGATAATGCTACATGATAGTAAGAGAAGCTGAAGAGGAACGTTGGGATTATAAACGAGGTTTGAATTCGAAGATCCAGAAATGATTGTCGAAGAAATAGTTAAAGAGTTTGCAGGGATAGTGCAAGAGCCGTCTGTGAACTGAATCAAAAAGGTGCTGTTTAGATAACCTCTGGTCGATTGGGAGTTCCCATCGACAAACGAAAAGCTTGATAAGTGAACTTGTGAATTATCAAAGATTTTCGAGTTTTTAATGGTTTCAGTTGTATTGTAGATAAAAGAAACTGAAATATTGTAGGAATAAGGATCATTCATCATAAGTTTGGGGATTGCGATGATATTGGAGGTTTGAGAGTTTAGGAGGATTTTAATCGAAGTTTGAGCATTGGTGTCAGGATTAGTTGAAGATTCAAGGTTCCAATTGAAGGTGATAATGTTTGCATCTAATGAGAGATCTCCTGATGCAGGTATGATTGCTTCAAAAATAATATTTGAGCAAAGAGAGGAGAATGAATTAACTTTGATCACCACGGTCGGCAGAGCTTGGCAATCTCCTGTTGAATTTAGCACATAACCAGGTGCACAGATACAAGTATTGTCGTTTTGAAGAATTCGAGATATCCCACAGGACAAGCATTGATTCGCATCAGGACCAGCGCATGTTTCGCAAGTGCCATCACAAGGTTGTGTGCACCCTTCTGAGAGATTATAATAGAATCCTGGGAAATCTATGCAATTCCAGACACAATAGTCATCCCTGAGAACATATTGTGAATTAACTCCCGAAGGACCACAGGTTATTGGTCCACAGATACGTTCAGCAATATATCCTTGTTTTCCTGCAGGACATTGAGCTACACAAGAGTTAGTATCTGTATCAAGGAAATATCCTGGATTGCAAGAAAAACAAGTATCTTTGTAGCAGTTGAGACAGTTTGTTTTGGAGCAGAGTTGTTGAGGGATGGTAGCAAGACTTTGATGAATAACTAGATCGCCATGAGCAAAGAGAGAATAAGGTCCTGAAATATCATATTGGAATCGGCTAGAGTTCCAGACTTTGAATACAAGGTGATGGAATCCTGTGAAATTTCTTGTTAGTGTAACAGGTCCTACAGCAGCCTCCATGTATGAGCTGAAAACAAAAGTACGCTCATTAGTTGTAATATCAACATTTCCATGAGCTTGGAAAGTGATATAGCAAACTCCTGTACAGTTCATGAAGAAATCATAAGAGTAAAAGTAATTGTTTTGGAGAGCAATATCATTCTGTGTCCTCGAGAGGTAATCAAATCCATCAGCAGACTTGAGTTGAGCAAGAGTTGAAGGGAGACTGGAATAATAATAAAGTAATGCTTGATTTTCCCTGATTGTAAAGAGCATCACATCAAGAGGATTACCTATGCCTGTCACTTGGGAGTCTAATTTCATAGTCAAATTGATATATGTTTGCGTTTTGGTGTAATTCCAAAGCTGATATGCTCCTTGAGCTAAGGTAGGATTATCATTTGATACAAAAGCATAGGCTGCATGATTTGATGCTGACAGCGTATAAGGGTGCATGACAGCGAGGATCTGAACGTCAATATTGAGATATATTAGGAAAGAACCAGTTTTAATTCTTGTGGATGTTGTAAAATCATTGTACATGAGATAGCCTTGAGTTCTGTCTGGAGTTTGACAGTAGCCAGAGACGTATTGGATAGCTGAAGGATCAGAGCACTTTGGTTGGCATATTCCCTGATTGTCGAGATAATAGTTGCGTTCACAAACTATGCAAGTGTCTGAGTCTCTGCAGGCGAGACAATTTGCACCACAGTGTGTGTTATTCACAACATAGAATGTATCTGAGATGGTATCTGATCCTGTTATGATATAACTCTTGAACGAAGGGATAACAGATGTAGCGCCAGAGTTGATTGTGCAGCTAGTGAAGGCAATACTTTTTATTTGGACTCTGCATCCAACAAAATGGACCATAATCAATTCATCAGGCTGTAAACTGAAAAGCTGAGAATTTCTTGTCACATAAACGTAGCCACTTGTACTGTCTGAAAGGACTAATTGCCCATTTACATAAACACCACGGACCTCTCCATAATATTGGATTTGTAATTTGCAAGTGACTGGGGCAGTTTGATCATGAGAATAGAGTTTGGATAAAAGTATGGTATAATAATCTCTATCAATTTCTGAAAGACCTTGAAAATCATTCATCATTTGATCATAGACCAGGGCTCCAGTCACTGAGTCAGTCAAAGCAACTTGATCTTGACGAGGCCAATCGCGGTAAACTTGGTTGATGAATCCGTTAATACTAAAGTTTAATCCTCCAAGATCCTCTTCAATATCAAGATAGTGTAAAGTAATGTTTCCAGACTGTGAAATGGCCAGGGAAGGGAGCGTGGCAGTGCTCAAGGTGGGATCTGTGGTGTCCATTTTGATACTCTTGATAATTCGAGGGATTTTTCTTTGTTCACTAGCGAAATAAAATGAAAAATTGGAGAAAGAAGCTTGATCGGTAACAATTAAAGCAGCTTCTTTTGCGACCTTCTGAAGAACATTGACAGTTTGGCTTACATTAAAGTCAGCAGGGACCGTCTGGTATAAACTTCCTCCTTTTCGAGCACAGTAGGTATCAGTATTGGATGGGTCAGAAAATTTGCATTGACCACAAATGTTTACTCCAGAGCAAACTTGACATTCAGGGACACATAACTGACAGCCTTCTCCTGGCATATAAATGTATCCAGGCTGATCACATGAAGGGAGACAAAGATCTTCTGTGGCAACTGTGGCTTGATTATTTTGACAGGCGAACGCAAAACAGACACCTTCAACAGGAGACGCAAAGCCAGATGCGCAGGAAGCAGAGCAGCTGGTTTGGTCAGTCGATAAGAGGTACCCCTCTTGACAAGAATAGCAAATGGAATCTTGACAATTTAAGCAATTAGCAATATTACATGGATGTTGGTCAAGAGGAAGCGGGCTGACTGAATGAGCAGCAATTGGATTACTTGGCATATAGAGTCGATAATCAGTTCCTGTTATAAAGGGTTGGAAGTAAGAAGCGTTGGTAATAATCAATGTGAGTGCAATAAAGCCAGTAAAACCCTCAGGGTAAGTGTAAGTCCAGATGGATTTAAAGTCTAAATCGAACAAGAGAGTTTGTTCATCCTTGTACATCATTATATGCCCATCACTACGGATTTGAAATTGGCATTCTGCGACACAATCTAAGAAAGCTTGAGCAATGTAATAGTTTGTGCCCACCAAGTGCTGGTATTGATTATTTTGGCATGTAAATATGCTTTCAGGATTTTGCTTCTCAATTAGGGTCGCCGGAACCGCTCCATTGAGCTCCCAATAGGTAATGACAAATCCTGGCGAGGAGTCTTCAAGGATATAATAGAGAGCGTTAACTTGGTCCAGAATTGGTGCCAAACCACTAAGTACATAGCTGACACTTGTGACACTATTATCAGCAATCAGATTGGCTGAGGCGATTTGCGAGCTGTCTCCTATGCTTGTAAAGGGAATGATTTCTTGCTGGTCTCCGTAATTGAATGGGTCAAGCAGAACTGGAATTGATTCTGGAAGCAATCTTGCCCCTAGTGGCCATGAAAAAGGACTGGTTGTCAAGTAAGCCTTATTCGTCGTGTGGAAGACAATAGCTGTAGGGAAGGAAGAATTCAAGTCATTATAGAAATTAATAGTGATTTGGGAGGATGTAACGACAGGAGGAGAGGTTAGAAATGCAATACCCTCTAAAACGGGATTGCAGACATTTTTGTAATCAGGAATAGCATAATCCTGAGGACATGAGTCCTGATTTCCTCCAAACGCCAAGAAGTTTGTGGGAACTATACAAATGCTATTAGCGGTGCATCTCAAGCATAGAGAAGGGCATGAATAAGAAGTTGTTTGAACTGTATAATCTTCAGATGGAGCTACGACTTCATCTAAAAGAGAAGTTTCAAATGAAACTTGAACAGTGGTTGTGGATCGCCAATCTGGGAAGCACTTGTTGAATTGAATTGATGTATCACTCAGACGATTACCAAAAATATTGATTATATTTGGTTGATTTGCTCTCAGGGAGAGTCTCGCAGAAGACTGGACACTAGTTTCAGCGTCAATGTCAAAGCTTCTTGGCATGTGAACAGGACCTGGATAGTCATTAGCGTAGACTCCTCTAACAAGGCCAGTATAGTTGATTTGATACTGACAGTAGATGTCTGATGTTGTATAATTATGCCTGACAATTTGAGTTTGGATGATGGTATTGAGGTCTGATCTTGAAGTATAAGAGTTATCAGAAAAAGACTCTAAATCAATATCACTAGTGACTTGGGAGGCTTGGTCGACCCGAATTGTTGAGCCGCTAACAGTAAATGAGCCCTGGGATGCTAGGACTAAACTTCGATAATGAAAGGAGATTGTCCCAGTTCCCACGAGGATGTTTGAAGGTATATATGCTCTGAGAATTTCCACTTTAATTTTTAATTCTATTGATGAAGCAGGACAGAGGACATTAGGAGTCGTAAAGATAATATTGAGATCAACATCGGTGAGAGTGTTTTGCCAAAGGGTAGAGCTACAGATTGAGTTGGAGCTGGTAGAAACGCAATCGATATCTTGAAATGCGATTTTTTGGATGCCTTCTGTTGCCGGAGGAGGCGCCACGATGCTACAAATTGCTTGTGGAGTTGGATTAGTTGTGCAATCATAAGTAACTTCTTGTAGACAAGATGAAATCTCAAGATTTAGATCAGTAGCCTCCTGAATAGTTAATGTATTTTGGAATGTGAGGTTGATTGTGCGAGTAATTGGCGTGAGGTCAATTATATTGATGAAATTAGAGAAAGTTGGGGTGGCTGAATCAAAGACAAAGAAATTTCCAGAGCCTGTGGACTGTGCAGTCATCAGGAGCACATATGACTGTGGAGTCGCTGAATTAGATGTAAAGAGCCACTCAAGAGATTGTGTTGGATCATAAATTGGAAGGGATATGCTATTATTGAGAGCTACAAGAAAGATGACTGAGAAAAGAAAGAGCATTGGTCAAAGAGCTAGTATGATTTATTGTTTAGAAACAACCTTTTGTTAATTAAAATTGAGAAGGAAATTAAAGCAATTTCATCCTTAAAGTGCTCATTTAACACTCAGTATTAGGATGAATCACATAAAGCCTTATAAATTTTCTATTTTTAATCAAAGACTCGCCCGCCAAACCATCATCCAATCATGCTTAAAAGATTAACAGAAAAAAAAAGTAGGCGAGTGTTTTAATTTATAAATATTGAGACAAGTCAAGAATTGAGCGCCAGAGAAAATATAGGGGCAGAAAGAAATATTACCCAAATGACCATGAGGGTATGAAGAACGGATGAATTGTTGCGAGGAGAATGAGAGAATTGATTTGTTGGAGTTTTTGCTAAACAACAATATGAGGGAAAACCTGTCTCTGATGAGACTATCTAATTTTTCTAAAGAAAAAACTTTAATATTTTAATTCATCTAATGAGTGATAGTTCTTTCAGCAACTTTTGTGTTGCTCGCTCGGATGAAGACCTATGATGAGAATGTCTCTTTTTGGACACAATCAAATATGCTAGTAAACTTGAGAAGAAACTAGAATCTCGAGAGTAGGATCGTGACTCTGAGAGGAGGATTAATATAATAGATGAATCGACTTTCAGAGAGTTGCTTAAACTGTTTGGACAGAAAAGAATCCAATGGGGAAAAAAAGTTTTACGTCTGTTTACTCTTAATTAATAGAAGTAAAAGAATTCAAAATTATATGGTGAGTTTAACACGAGGAATTTTTTTGTTAGATTTGATCCAGACGAAAATGAAAAAATCACAAATAATTATTTGACAACATAATATCACATATTAAACATGTATCATCAAATTAAAAGTCTGTTCTGGAGCTTTTCATATCAGCCAAAGTAGCATCAACAGCCTCATCTCTTTCTTCGACTAATTCATCAATCGCTATCTTGAGTTTTTCTTTGGCAAAATCATTGAGTTCCAATCCCTCGACAATTTTATACTCAAAATTCTCGCAGGTGGCTGGGAAAGAAAAGACTAATCCTTCAGGTACGCCATAAGATCCGTCACTGATTAATCCCATTGAGACCCAGTCATTTTTTGGAGTTCCAAAGTACCAATCCTTTAAATGATCACTGATTGCTGTAGCTCCGGATAAAACAGCAGGTTTCTTTTTTTGATAAAGGACTTCAGCACCTCTTTGTTGAACAACATTGATGAAATCCTTTTGAAGATAATTTTCATCATTAATAATCTAAGAGATATTATTTAGAGGGAGAATTCAGACTAGCTCAAATACATCTTTAATTTTTTGGTCATTATACTCTGCCATTGAGAGATCAGCATAGAGATGTGCTGAATGATTACCCCATACAGTAACCTTTTTGATCTTCAAAATATCAGCATTGAGTTTGCGGGAAATCTAAAAACGAATCATTTGAGCAATATTTTTTGAAGGAAATGAAACCTGATTTAAGGCACGATTATGGTCGAGTCTATTGAGACAAGTGAAATTATTTTTAGGAAGTTTAGGACAATATTTCTGAAGAATAAAGCAATTGGTATTGCAAGGATTGGCGACAACAAGGACTTTACAGTTAGCATCAGCCACATCGTTTAAGGCTTCTCCTTGCTCTCTAAAGATGGTGCCATTGACTTTTAATAAATCTCTTCTCTCCTGACCAGGCTGTCTCGAAGCTCCTCCCAGGAAAATGACAACATTACATTTATCAAACATTTCTCTGGGATCGCTTCCAAAATCGACTTTCTTCAAGAGAGAGAAGGCTCCATCTTCTAATTCAAGAGCAATACCTTTTAAAATGAATTCTTTTGGAGGAAGATCTAACAAAGTGAGATCAATTGTAGTTTGAGTGCCGAAAACTTGGCCAGTAACAAGCATAGGTAAAAAACAATAAGCAAGGTTTCCAGCAGCGCCCGTAATACAAACTTTCAAGTGTTGTTTTTCCATAGTAAGAGAAGAAGAAGTAGTTTTAGTTTGTGAAATTTAGGTGTGAAATATCTGAGATATAATAAAGGGGAGGGATAAAATTATTATGAGTATTCACTTTGTATGTCTATAATAATGATTAATTCCAAATGCAATTACGATCTTATGTGATGTGATGTGATATGATATGATAATTTCTTCTTTTCACAGAAAGAATTAGGGAAGAAATTTATCCGAGAAATATCCTCAGGCAGGTAGGCAGATTCTTGGGGTTTCTTGGTTGCTTGATTTTTTTCTTTTGTCTTTTAAAAAAGATGGAAAAATTTTTTTTCTCAATTTGTCGAGTCTATTTTTTAGAAACTTTTTCAAAGCAAAAAGGAAAGTTTTGAACCTTCAGAATAGAACCTCTTGAATTCAAAAAATAGTTTAGTAAGTCCTCTTTCTTTTCAAAGTCCAAACAAATTCTTCCCAATAACAAAAAATTTCTGAAAATTATTTTTTTGAAGTTTGTGTCTCGAAGAGTTTTTACCCGACAAGTATTTTTCCTCAATATTTTTTTTAAAAAGAGGCTTAGATAATGATGATAATTGAGGACTCAATTCAGAGGTCCTGCTTTGAGAAATTTTAACCAAAAAAATTTTTTTACATAAAAATTTGGAAATAAAAAGCTTTTTTAAAATCTTGAAGGGAAATATAGAGAGATCCAGATAGTTCTGAATCTTGGCGTCTCAGTCTCTTCAAATAATTCATCATCTTAGAACGCAGGATCGAACTTCTTTCTTCTCAGGATTTTGTTGGAAATCCCATTTTAGAAAATTTCTATACCATTTTTACAAAAAAAAAAATCTTTTCCAGGGAAGAGAAAAAATTCATCAAACAGATTGCTGCTCTTCACTTATTCTGGAATAAAAGCTTTCAGGAAATGGTGAATTAAAATACAGTATATTTCATAGAGATGATAAATAACCTCAATATCAAAGACAGCTTAAAAAGTCAAGAAAATAATATTTATTGATCAGAGAATGGAGTCTAACAATAATTCCAACGCTTCAGCAACACTTCGAGAAAAAATTTGGAACGGAAAGCTATTGGTCAAAATTGAAGTGCCAGAGCACTACATCTCGGCAATTGAGCAACCAAAGCCTATCTATGTACTTTCAATACCATAAAGTTGTTTTGATTGATATGTACAGAAAGTCTTATCAAGGAACACCTATTTAGATTTCCACTACGACAGTGTTAATGAGATCTTTAAAGCATATGTGATCGGAATTGATGTCTGGTTTGGCTTTGGGGATAAACCATTACATTGGTATGATTATGTGAGAATGATTTTATGAATGAATTTAGGCATGTCCCATTTGGAGTTCTTGTCGATACTCATTATGGAATAATTAATAGTCCTCCTATTCAAATGACAGCTCATTATAGGTAAAAAATTCGCAATGATATCTGAGAAGAGAAATTTCACAGGAGCCCTCCTTTTGATAAGATAATTACAAATAATGTCAAGATCACAGATATTCCAGCAAATTCATTCCCATTGGTTGGATTAAAGACTGTGAAGGATCATTACAATCACAGTTTGAAAGAAGTAAAAAAAGAATGCGAGAATATTTCTGACAAAATTTCAAGGCAGTGCAAATAAAATTCGGATCAACAAGTGTTATTATGAGTGATACAAAAGCCGAAGATTCTCAACAATTGTTTGAATCAATAAAACTAAGTAATAAATAGGGTCTCTCGAGCAATTTTACCGAACACTGATTTAGATTTTATGGAAAAGTATGAGAAATTATTCAATGCAATCTGGTTCTCTCCAAAATATAAAGCCAAGTAAAAACTGAATTATTTGTAAAATGCGTCTAAATTTGCAATCAGAGCCATGCCTTTAAGGGTTTTTATTAAGGATTATGAGAATATGATTCAAAAGAGTGTTCCAATTTTGAACCAAGAAGGCGCAGAGGCTACTCTTGGAGAAAGTTTAAAGAAGGTATTCCCCAATGTTAAATTCCATTGGGATGAAGTTGAAGGACAAGAAAGAAAATATCAGGTTATATCTCAAGGAATTTTGTTGAGTCCTGAATATACAATTACATTCCTTCTTGACAATTTTTATAATTTGGATGGTTTCATCTATATCTCTTTGTATTCTGATAAATAATCTTATGGTGAGTATGTCTATACAATTAATTTTGAGTTATGATCAGACAACGTTGATTTTGAGAATATTTGAAAATAAATTACGTTAAATTGAAATTTAAATTTTGTTTTGTAATAAATCAGAGAGCCCATGAACCTTTCGAACCCATCTTTTGATGCTGTCATAAAAATGGATAAGAGATTAGAAGAGCTTCAAAATGAGGTGAAGCAACTTGAGAAAGAATATGGATTTTCTGAAAAGCATGTTCAATTTTACAAAGACAAAACAGGAAAACAGCCACAACAACAATCTAAAAAAACAACAACGACAACCAAGCCTTCAACCAAAACTCATCAGCCCAAGAATGCCGCCTTAAAGGACAAGAGATTCGGAGATCTCCCATCAATTGAAGCCGAACCTTTGCCTCAAGTTAAGCCAAAGCCCGAAATTGATTTAGCATGGCAAAATGCGAATAAAGTGAAGCCCAGTCTTGAGCCATTCTTTGAGAAAGAAGTATTTATGCCAACTTATATTGACCAAAAGGATTTCCAATGCAAGCCAATTTTTTGTAGCGATTATGGACATTTTTATAACTACATGAGCAGTTTTGGTTTGAATCATAACAAACAAAACAAAGTTTAGAGGGATTCAAAAGTTGGGAATATGTAACATATTCCATATAATATTGTATTGATTACTTTTTTATATTTTCTATTGATGTTGCAAAACCTTTTCCTGAAGAAGAAAAAAAAAGCAAAAGAAAATTTGGGGAGTGGTGAAATATAAAGATGATAAGCTAATAAAACGAAGATTATATCAGGTAAATTATAAAGACAATAGCTAGTTATTAAAAAACACAAATGAATGAAATGGTATCAGTAAATTATTCAATTTGAAGTTTAGAAAAAAATTTCGATTAAAATATTGGTTTTGAGGATCGATAATGATGAGATTTTTTCTCAGGATTCACGTTAATATGATGCTGGGGAAGTAAATTTCTATTGGTAACTCCATCATCTTCAAGATCAAGGTTGTTATCAGATTCAATTTGTAAATTTGAGAAGCAATCTGCCAACACAATGCTTCCTGCATTTTTTCTTGTGTGGTCATTTGTTGAGACGGACTCGTTATCAGAATTTGATAGTAAATTGTTTTCCGACTTTGGTTCATCGAAATTGATCTTTGCCTTTAACGGGATAATTGGGACAAGAGATGCAGCATGAGATTCAATGATCTTCTTTTGACTTGTTAAAGCAAGAGAAGCTGATTTTTTATGATGATGACATTTAGGCCGAGTTTTGATGGTAGGTTCAATAATTGGCTTGATGTTTTTAAAGTATGACTTGTCGAAATTTTCCCAATGAACGCTGATATTTCTCACATCGTCAAGCTAGAGAAAAATATTAGAACAATTTTAACAGGAAATGGAGGTACTTTTGCAAGGTATTCTAAAAATGGGATAAGTTTCAAGAGTTCCACATCTTGTTTATCATCAAAGAAGTCAGGGATATGGAAAGCATTTTCAGGTTGAAACATAAAACATGATTCTGAATTCTAAGAAATCAGTCAATGAGTTTGAATAATAAATTTTTACATCAACTAAGATAATATCCTTCATTTTACGGCCAAGTCTTGAGAGATCCTTGACATATTTTTTGTTCTGAATACCACAGGAGCTTCTGTATAAGGAAGCGGATATCAGGTTATCAGGATCAATTTGTTTGACAACTGTTTGAGCATACTTGAAGAAAAATAGTTAGGATTTTATGACCAAATATAAGAGTATTACTTCAGGAAGGCTTGCTGTAAATAAGACGACCTCATAGATTGAGCTAACTTTCTCCAAAAATTCTTTCAGACCAGGTCTTTTAAAAACGTTGATTCGATGAGTTTCCCCTTCAAGGAGGACCTGAGAGAATTAGGATTATTCTTAAATTATTTTGAGATACTGACAAGTTGAGATCAGCTCTATGTGTAGCTTTAAATGTGCTATGTACCAGAGTTTCATCCATATCAAGGACAAGAGTTTTTCTTCCCTAAGGCATCAGGGTGAGGCTAATCTCAAAACTTCAAGGTACTTTTAAGTGGGAAGGCTGAGGAGGGAGATATGATGGAAGAGATTGATCTTTGAAGAGATTCATGCTGGAGAATTGGTAAGAGATTTATTCAAGAAGGAGGAGGAAGAATTACTCTGCTTTTTTGGGTTTAACCAAGCATTTAATGACAGATTTCCAGCATCCATTAAGACCAAGAAGACTGCGAACAGTGGTATGCATTAAGCTAAATAGCAAGTCAGGATGAGATATGTAAGGAAAGATGAGGTTACTTTCGTTTTTTCTTTTGGGTAATAATATCTGTTAGGTTCATTGTTTTAGTATTCTGAGGGCTTTGTTTGGTGGTTTGAGCGAGCCTATGGAATAAGAGGAAAAAAGACAAGGGCACTTACATGATGTGAAGGGAATCCTTTTTTTCGTTCGTTGATTAATAAAAATTTTTATATTTGAGATAGTCTTTGTAGAGTTTCTGTGCAATAAATTTAGCCGCAGTGAGATCAAACCAACTCTTATTTCGGCGCGGATTAAATTTTTTTCTTTAAAACTCTATTTTTAAACAAAAGAACGAAAAAAGAGTCATGCTGTTTTAGCAATGCAATGAGATAATTCATCGAATGAAAAAGATCACCTATGACATCGTTAAACACCGATCTGAGCGACTCAATTTGATACTAATTGGGGGGATTGAGGCATTTAGCATCATAATTTCAACCATGAGTTGTAAACGGAATGAAGCATATGTCTGACCAATCCAACTCTTCAGATTGGGATTGGAATAATGCTAATTAGACCCAAAGATGAAACTTGAATTACAAAGAGATACAAATCCAAAGCAAATGTTTATGAATCTTTGAGTGAAATATGGTCAAATATTTTTCGTTGAGACATGAAAAGAGATGAAATATTTGATGAGAAAAGAGTAACATTTTTGAAATTAACAAATTTTCCGCCCAATCCTTGTGTGGAACATGAGTTAAATAGTTTTTAAAAAGATAATGTAGTTTTTGTGCCAAAAATGAAAAATCTTTTGACACTTCTCCAACTCCTTTAAAAATTAAATTTTGTTGAGTTGCTAATACTTCACATATCTTTAGGCTTGTCACTTCAAGACTCGTGGTAGTTCCTTCATATCATTAATATTCTCCCCAGTTTTGTCCATGCAATATTTTTTTGTAAAATCCCTCCGAAGGATAAGAATTAGCATAAAGAATAATGCTTTGGTTTTATTTTCAAATTAGATTTCTTTTGAATGAGAGGAGTCAAGTAGTTTATAAGAAGTACCTCGAAAAATAGTTTTTCAAAAGCGATATTTAAAAAAGAAAATTAGATAAAATTTCGGCTTAGATTTCATTACAAAATTTTCAACGATTAATTCATTACCAAGTCAATGAACATTCTGAAAAATTCGTTATGTACTTACAAAAGAAATGGATATGAAATGTCTATTGTTTCTATTCTCATCTTCAAAAGGCTTCAATCACTCCAGAAAACAATAACTGTAGATTAGATGAAAGGCAAATTTTAAATTTGATAATCATCTTGGAAATTGTATTCATGTTTGACACCATTGCCAACATCATCGAAGAATTCGTTAAGAGTATTTTCCATGAAATTCTTTTCTTCCCAAAGGAGTTTCTTATACCCATCTTTAATTGATGTATTTTTCATGAATTTCTTTACATTCTTTGGCATTTGAACGAAAGAATGTCCGATAAACATCAGCTGAAGAACTCCAAATGTAACGAAGCCAGCAAAGAAGACAACCAAAGCTTTCCTTTTATTTCCTGGGCAGCTGCTAGCAAATTGTTTCACAACGAGAACTAAAGGTCTGAAAAACCATTGATTCCAGCATAAAATTGGCACCCAAATTGGCAAAGAAACGAGTAAAATGAAGATTTTTAACCCCTAGAGAGGAGGATAAGGTGAAGTGAGGAGAATGGAGTCTTACTTGATCAGGATAGCTCATATATTTTATGGAGAAATTATTTTATATTCTAATTTTGTTCAGGCTAAGGGAAATAAATAACACAAAAATTGCACCTTGAATTAATCTTGTCCGAAAAAAGACAGGAGAATAGGAGAAATATATGGCAAAAAAGTATGATTTGCCTGTCAAAACTATTCAATCCTGAGAGAATAACAATTTATGCAAATGAAATAATTGAGTTTGAGTTTGATTTTGGTAGGCAGAACGAAAATTATTTGGGAAAAGCTGAAAATGTTGGAAGTACCAAAGCTGAAAGAAAAATCAAGAGAGACAGATTTTGAATTATTTATGACTCAAAAACTAATTTTGAGGAGATTTTTTGGTAAAAATGCAACAACAGTTACTAGGAGCAATATTTTGTGTATCAAGCAAGAGATCTTTATATATTTGAAAACCAAAAGTATCGCTTAGACACCACGAGAGGCGATCTGGAGAGTTTGTGTATTTTTTTATGCACTTCCTGATTTAGAAGAATATGACTCTTTCGATTCGAATCGATTTGATTAGCTTAGACTTGGACTTCGCTATAAAATATTAGATTCAACAAGCCCCTTTCAGAAATATACTCAATGTTTCTAATCAATGTGACATTATCACCCTTTAAAAGAATTCTTCCAATTTGTCTAGTACTTTTTTTCTTGAGATTCCTGAAATAATCATTAGTTCATTTTTTTCTAAAATTTTTGGATTACACTTCAGCGGCATCGTCCATAGTAAGGTTCATATATTCATCAAAACCCTACAAAAAATGCGTAAATAAAGAAATTGAAGAAGGGATAATTACAATGATGACACCTTGGATGCGAAGATCAGTGTTTTCGTAAAGCCAGACTTCAACTCTGACTCTAGCTTGGAAAAACTTGTAGATTAATGTCTAGAATGTGAGCAAGATGAATGGACAAGGTTTACCACAGGGGTCGTATTGACCTTATGAACCTTTCTTCCGGAAGCTTGCATTTATTTAATAATTTTATCTCAAATTGAAAAATGAAAATATCATCAAAGATATTTTTGAATCAATATTGATCCCCAAAATCTGAAAATTAAATTGACAAACAAAAATGGATTTTTGAAACTATAAAAAGCTGTACAGAATAGAAGGTGTATCTGTTATTTATCTATGTATATTCGTCATAAATAAAATTAGAAATTTAGCTGGGTTGAACGAGTTACTCAAGTAACAAACAACATTACAATAAAAAGAAACGAGTAAACAAAATAAAAGAAATTAGATGTGAATTTTCATAATCATATCTAGCTCTTTTGATAAATATTTTTTAAAGCTCTAAAGATTTGCAAGCTTTCTTCAGTCTCTTTAGCACTGAGTCTTTCAGTTTTATGATTGAATTTATTGATACTTCCTGCTCTATTTAAACCCTTGGAAAAACTTGAATCTCTTCTAAAACTCTCATTTGCTTGATTTTTATTTTCTTCTTCAAGCTTGTTATTTACATGTGATCTGTTTGTTGATATACTTCTCGTATTCAAGCCTAATTTGTTCAACTTTTGCTTTAAATACTCATGGTTTAAAACTTGGGAAGGTCTAGATTCTTGATTTTCATCAACAGGACGACGATCCTGAGATTTCTGTCTCTCTTGGAATTTTTTCTCCATGGTTTTCATTTTCTCAGCAACCATTCTGCTGACAATACCATCTCTCTTGGGTTGTGAATCAGCAACATAGCTATCATCAAGTTGTTTTAAGAAGGAGCCAGAAAGTCTGTCTGATTGATTTCTGATTTTTCCAGCCATGGAGGTGTTGAGTTTGTCATAAGAAGAGTCTTGAATTCTAGATCTGTTTCTATCATTTTGAGCTTTTGATTGCTTCAAAAGTTCGATTGATTGTTTTATAGTAGTGATGGTGTTGTTCAATTCTGGTCTTTCTTTGATTCTTGAGCCTTGGCGAATAATGCTACTATCATTCAACCTGGACATCATCATGGAGTTTTCCATATTTTCTCCTTGAGTTCCTCTGTTGGTTAAAAATGATTTTCGGATTTTGTCTCTAAGTTCATTGACTCTGTAAGAAGCATCTCTTTCCTGGCTCGTTTCTCTGTGGACACTTATATCTCTTTCAGATCTGTCTTCTCTATTGTAATAATTTTGCATCTTTGAATTGCTCGAATTTCCTCTAGCAGAAGCTCCGGCAAGGATGTTTTTGTATTCAGAAAGCGCTTTGGAGCCACTATTTTTGTCTTGATATCCGCCTCTATTTGTTCTTTGAGTCACTATCTCATTCATTGAATAATCATCTGCCTTTTTTTCTTCAACAAATTCTATTGGGAGGGAGGTTAAAGATCTGATGTTGAGAAAAAGTCATACGATGATGATGATGATGAAGATTAAAGTTTCCGTTTTTAAGGACAACCTCTGAAGAGAAAGAAGACCTATTAAGACGTCTGTGCTTCTCTTCAGTATCAGGCATCTGTAACACATTATAAATCTCGCAAATCTTTTGCTGATGATTATCGTTTCCTGAAGTCTCTTTATTCTCATAATCATCTAGAGGAAGGAGATTAATATCAGGTGTACTCAAGAGTTCTATACCTCTTCGGGAGCTTAAAGGTTTGATATATAAAGATTTGTTTTGACTCACTCTATGATTATTATTTTCTTGGTTTCTGAAAGAATTATCGAGATTATGCAAAGGCAATGGGTATCTCTTTGTTCTATTTGAAAAGATTTAGACTTTACCCAGAAAAGAAGAAGAAATATTACTTTGTTGTTCGTTCTCTAGATGAAGAGGAATAAGAATCTTGTTGAGGAGTAAGCTGAATATTATTTGTACTGGTATTGGCATCATGTTGTCTTCTTTCAGTCAAAAGATTTGAGATAGTTTGATTATGGAGACTCTCATCTTCATCTCTTGGCAAGATCATTTGAGCTTTGGAATTGTTTGATGGTTGAATTGTAGTGACATCGGTAGTGGCCGCTTCTTCATTAATTTTGGAGTTTTCCAAGTCTTCAAGTTGAATTTTCTTGGACATGATGATATTACTATGATTCAGAGCATTTGTAGAGTGTGAAAGGAGATCATTATGTTGAACTCCACAGATATTGGTGGTATTCAAGGAGGGAGGAATATATTTTTCATCGATTGAGATATTAGTTTTAACATGGATCTCAGTGGTAGTTTGATCATTTTGGTTAAGCTTTTCTTCCATAAGCTCCTTTTCTTGCTTTTTAGCGAGTCTTTCTTGCTCTTCTCGGTCACAATCCTGAAGGACTTTCATGATTTTAGGGGTAAGGAACTCATCCTGTAAAATCAAGACAGATGGCTTGATACCATTATAAGGGTAATTATTCCTCACAACAGCAGGAAGAAGAACAAGGCATGGTGAGTTTTCTTTGGCGAAACCATCAACACAGATAAAGTCGTTCTTTTTGAATCTCTTGTAGACGAATTTACGGTTTTTAAAGTTTTCAATGGGAACTCTAAGAGGAGGATCGTTCAAAAGCATAAAAAGACACAAGTAAAAAACACTGCTAACGAATTTGTTGAAATCATCAGTTTCAAGCATCTCTTCAAATTGCTCTTGATATTCTTCTCTTATTTCAACCTTGAAAACTTCTTTTTCTTCTTGATTATTCTCGGTATCGTCTGCTTCTTTTGGTTCTTCAGCCCCAGTTTCGTCTTCGGGAGGGAAATTGGCTAATTCATTGGTGTACTCGTGGGTGAATATCTTCTCAGAGAGTTTTTTATACAAGTTTCTGATTTTTTCAAATCTGGCTTCATCAAGTTTAAAGATAGAAGAGTGATTATCTTGATAAAAATTGGCAAGGTGCTTTTTGATGTCAGCTTCACTCTTTTCACCGAGGTTGAGGATTTTGAGAATGTTGCAGTTGACCTCCTTAATGACAGTTTTGACTTGGTCATAACAGATCATGATGATTTCTTGAACAAGATTTGTGACCAAAATTGGATTATCAATAAAATCTGAAAAGACATTGATAATTTGGTCTTTAGCTAATAATTCCCAATTGCTCTTGAATTCTGAAGGTAGTGAAAAGGATGATGATGTGTTGTTTTGATTCTATAAAGAAAAGTTAGATTTGGAAAAGAATAAAAGAAGTAGCATTTTCTAAAATTTGTCGAATAACGGACAAGTAATTCTTGAAAAAAGCACGTTAGAAATTTATTTTACCTTTCCGAGAACTGCCAGGTTTTCTTGGGCAGATTTGAGAGCTTTATCGAGCTTGATATTCTCAATTCGGATCTTTGAAAGATCATCCTCCATGACTTTGACAGCCTTGGTTTGCTGGTCATACTCTGTTCTTAACTTTGTAAATTCTTCGAGATTTATATGATGTTTAGGAGTTGTCTGAACTGCGAAATCCACAGTGAATTTAAGACGATGTGCATGATCAGAAGTGTCAATGAAGTTCTCTTTATTGGAGTCCTGGCCCTCCTCGTCTTCGTATTTCTGGGATAGGCTATACTTGAATTCATTGACTTTTTGTGAGTCTCTGAGGACACTGAGCATATCCATAGAGCCATAAAACTCGCTCTTTCCAGAGTTGCTTTTACCTGACATTGCTTCGGCGAGGCGTCTGTTTTTCAAATTAGCTTTGTACTGGCATACAATTTTCTGATAGAGTTTGGGTGTTTTTAAAGCGTCGAAATTTTCCTTGAGAAGCTTGATTTCTTTAACAAGGCTATTTGGGTCATTGTCTTGCTCGTTAGCAAATGAAGAATTGAGCTTAGGCCTCAAACTCGCACGAAGCTTGTTTAAACTCATTTTATTTTTCCAACAGCTAGAAATTAATAAAAATAAAGTTCTGACAGATGTTAAATTTTGAAATATTCTCGTTAATTTACGCATCAATTCCCAACTGTCTCTTTTCTTCAATTCATTTTTAAATTATGAGGGTCGAGGCAGGTTTGCTCCTGACGAGATACTTTGTCGAGAAGAAAGAGTCGTCATTGTTGGAAAGTATGAAGAAAAAGGATCTCTTTCGTTTCGCCTTGAAGGGTTTTTCTAACACCACAACAAGTACGATTGATATGATTTTTCTTTTTGGCTAAAATTAATTGAACTTTCTAGATAAAATTCAATTTCAAAGATTCAATCAAGGATAACATGATGAAAGGAGAGAGACACATAGTTTGATTGGGGTGATGATCAAGATTCTAGATTTTTACCTGTTATCAATTAAGAAAAGAAAACTGTCTTTGTGAAAGAGGAAGAGGAGGAGATAGCGTATTAGATTTTTAATATCCAAAGTGTTGGCAAATGATCTTCTGACAGGGAAAATAAAAGCAAAAAATTTTAGAAACAAGCAAGCAAGCAAGATTCTGATGGATAATTCTTGATTCAGCTTAATGTTAATAAAATCTTAATAAATAAATACATAATAATAACATCCAAATTTTCTAAAAGAAGAATGTATCAAGAAAATACCAACGAACGGAAAAAATCTCAGGAGTCTGAGAAATCTACATCCGAATTTTCTGCCATCATGTCAGGTTCGAACAGTTTGCTTGAAGCATAAATAAATGATGATAGATTCGCGCTCGCAGACAAAAGATGTACTGGCATTACAGAAAAAGATGAAAGTTTTGAGAGATGCTGTGATTAAAGAGAGACAAGAGAAGGAGACTGCTGTCAAGCTCAAAAACGAATTCTCTGCAGAGGTCGAAAGACTTAGAGTCCAAATTTCAGAAAAAGTATGATAATTGTTGCGAAATGAGGGTGAATTAAGCCACTGGTAGGATGCCCATATTTTGAAGTTGAAATCTGAAAACGTTGAACTTCGAGATAAATATCAAGTTGAAAGGAAAAAGACTGAAGTAAACTGAGTTATAATACGGGCTGGGTTTGGAATTAATATTGAAAGAATGCTTCGCAGAATGGCCATGCAGCAGAAGGTCAATCCAGTATTGGAGATAAATTAGGTCTCAGTGCATTTTTCACGAAAAAAGTCCCTTCTTTGAGAAGATAACAAAATTGATTTTCTTTAGGCTACTCCTGATGAATATCAAAAACTTCAGACAGAGCATAATTATTTAAAGAAACAGCTTGAAGTGATGTTGGAAAGATTAAACAAATCCGAAGAGAAGATTGGGGAAGCCAAAAGAGAAAGCAGACAACAAGTTGATGCGATTCAGAAAAAGTTGACAGAGAGAGAAAGAGAATTAGAAGACAAAGTTCAAGCATACATTTCCTTGAGTCATAAACAAGAGGAGTTGATAAATGAGAATAGCAGTTTAAACAAAGAAAAGACGAGATTAGAAACTGAAATGAATCGTATTCGAAAAGAACTTGAAACCATAATTCGTGAAAAAGATGAATTGGAAAAAAATAATCTGGAAAGGTAATTTTTTTAGGAGTTGGGAAAAATCTAAAAAATCAAATAGGATGAGAATGATGAATGAGATGAATGAAGTCTGTCAAAGAATGGAAAGTGAGATTCAAAATCTGACTCAGAAAGTCAAAGAAACAACAACTGAGGTTTAATTGATTATTTACGATGGGGTTTAAATTTTGTTAGTTGGAGGAAACTGAATCAAAACTTCAAGTCTTTAATGTAAAGAAAGTGGGGAAAGTTCTTAATACAGATGCGCAAGTCAGTCTTTCTTGAATCTCATTTCATAAACTTCTATTAGATCTTATTAAGAAGAAATGTTGCTGGAGAATATGTAGTCGAGATTGAGAATGCTGGAGAGCAACTTGTTATTTATCCCCAGTCAATTCAATCATTTGGTCCGTTAAAAGAAACCGAAGATCGGTTCTATATTGAATTCAAGGTATTTAATTGTTGAGAGAATAATTATTTAAAAAAAAATAGACGATGAGAGGCAACATTCAGAAGGATTTATATATAGCTGAAGATCGAGCCAAAGTGTTGAAACAACTAAAGTGAGTTTTTATTTTTGAATAGAATTTGAAGGGATATCCTTTAGGACACTTGTAAAATTGAGTGATGAGAATCAACAAGCTCTAAGTGGAAAGAAAAACACAACAACTGAGAAAAACCTTCTCTCTCAAGTTGTATCTTTCTTTGGCAATTAAGAGAAGTTCACCTGATTTGAAAATATATGTATGTATATAGTCTTGTGTTTTTATCTATCTATCTATGCATTTGTTCCTTTTTTGAAAATTAGTTGTAGTATATAGTAAGTTTATATTGATGAGAATTAAAATTTTTCTACTTGGCAAACTGGCTATTTAATATTTAAAAAAAAAAAATTGACAAAGGACTATTTTTTAAAAAAACAAAATTGAAAAATGGGAAACACCAATGACCGACTTAAGCCCCAATCATTAACACTTCAGGAGTTTGTGCCACCAACTCGTCAAAAGAGATCTCCTGCTTTGACTAAAATGCTTATGAGAACAGTTCGCAAAATTGAAGAAGAAAATTACTTTGCGACCAAGGATGCATCATTTGCTCCAAAATATGTTTATTTTGATGGAAGCATCGATGACGCCTTTTCACAGCAAGAAAAGCCAGAATTCGATAAAACACAACCCTTGTATAGTTTAAGAGAGGCTTCATTGCAAACTGAACAGACTTCAAATTTAAAAACTGACCATAACGATTCAAATGCTAAAGTTCCAAGAATGACGCCCATAAATGGGAGAGGCCAGCAGAGATCAACGACCAAAGAGAATAAAGCCATTCCTAGCACTAGAAGTAAGAATTCAGCTAGAATGGACACTGGTGGTCAACAAGGATATATAAACGCTCCAAAGGGAATTGACACTAAGAGCAATAAATTTTTCCTTTCCCAAAATAAAATCAATCTCACAAAGAACTCCAAGAAACCTCAAACGAAAAGTGGCCAATTTCCTTTACGAGATAGGAATTCCAACAGTTTAGTTGGAGTTGGCCAGCAAAGCAAGAATAACAGTAATAATATTCAAAGCCTATTGTCACCTTCCAACATTCCCGAAGATGACAATGATAGCACCACAAATGTTGGTAGAGTTTTGGACAAATTGCCTCCTAAAAAGAGACTTTTGATAAATTGTGAGTTGGAAAAGAAACTGTTTTCCCTACCTCAAAAGCTTCAATTTGAAATCTTTTCCTTCTTGATTGATGAGTATGTGAATCTGACTTTAATTTCACCAATCTGGTACTTTAAGGTGAATGAGATTTATGAATCACACTTGCTGGCTTTAGATAACACTTTTATCAAAACGTACATGGATGTGCTTGCCTTTAAACGAAGTTACTTTTCAATTGCTCCCTATCGCTTTTCCAACAAACTTGGTTTCAGAATGGATCGAAACATCGTTGCTGAAGTCCAGGCTCCCTTGATTGGTTTAATTTATTGAGTGGAACTAGAACTAACAAAAATTAGGAAAAACCGTCGTGATAAGTTTTACATATGAGTTGACAAGAAAGAAAGGAGTTCAATATAAAGCTATCTATAAATTTGATGTCGTTAAAAGAGGAAACAGACAAATATGGATTCATAAAGAAGAATCAAAGGTATGAGGTTTAATCTCCTCTTTTTAACATTTTCCATCCATTAGCCATTTTTTGATGAAGGTAAATCAGCATTTGTTCAGCCAATTATGCCAGTCTGTGCTCAGGATCATATCAAGATTGCTTTGAATTTTTATAACATGAATGGTTTGGTGAATATCAAGACAATTGAATGGAAAGCCCCAATCATCGAAAATATTCCTTCGATTCCAAAGGAGCTCCAATCAAACTTTTTGAAAGGAATTGACAAAAACAGAATTTGTGAAGTTGAAGAAATAAATGATGAGTGGGTTCTTTTCAAGTACTTTGAGAATAAAAATAAAATGCAATATGAATTCGATCCTCAACTTGCTCTTCAAGAAACCCGATGCTCCGGATATGATATTGTAACAAATAAAGCCTTATACGTTGCAAATGAACCTGGTACTTAAAATTCTCATCAAAAATTAATCTTTTCCATAGGTGAAGTCAAGAAGGCATTTGCAAAATTAGGATTGAATATTTATGTTGTTGGAGCAAAAGATGAGGTTGTGACCGAAGTAAAAAGATTCGGATTGTACCAAGATTTGGAAAATTTCATTCAACTCAGAGTTGGTGATAAACTCATCCTTTATTTAACTAAAGGAGAATAGTTCTGTTGTTTATATGTATTATGTTGATATTCAATTCATAAATAAGAAAAGTTAATAATATTTTTGGTGAGATTTTATCGCGGTATTAAAAATATGAGAAGCAAAGAATTTCAATTGAGACTTAGTGAGGAAGAAGTTTTATATGTCAAGGTCATTTACTTTGCCGATTCTTTGTTTGTTTATGTTGGAGATGATAAGCTTCAAATGAACAACGCATACCTTGCCATTCAAACCAAATATGTTTGTGTTTTCTGGAAAAGATTGATATTAAGGCATTTTTTAGGATAAGATTCCCAGTGTTCACAAATTTTTGGATGAGGATAATGGAGAGAATTCAGAACATGATATTGAGATGATGTGTAAAGCAATGGGTAAGTCTATTATTGATGGATCTGAAGTTAAACTGATGATGATGATTAGCGAAAAGACTGAATAAAGTTGTAACATTGAGTATAAATGTCCCGATCGAGGATCCTTTCAGACTCAAAAATATCCAAGAAGCCCTGATTCAAGATTTATTAAAACTCGAAAAAGAAGAAGATATTCCTGATCATGATAGACTTGTCAAAGCTAAAGAATAATTTTTTTTTTGAATTGTATACGTATCTGCCGAGTTGCATAATTCATAAATAAAAGGGAAAATTTTGTTTTCTCAAGGAAGGATTCAGGTATGAATGATATAAAAGTTATAATTATTGAGTGATAAATTCAAAATAAACAAAATGAAGTCTCACAATACAAATATTAGTAATCACTAAAATTATCCAAATTATCAGGGTCATCTAAGATGAAATCCATTTCATCATTGGGCTTTTCTTGAGCTTTTTTGTCAGCTAGGCTCTTGATAAATCCAGCTTGGCCGCCACCAAGCTTTTTATCAGCACCTTTTTGCTGGGATCCGTAATTTCCATAATCAAAAACCCCCTGATCATTTTCCAGATCTTCAATTTCTCCTTCGAATTCTAAATTATCATGATCACCTCTTTGATCATATTCTTCCTCTTCATCCTGGTAGGCATATTTAGTCCCCTGTTGCTGTTGGAAGCCTCCTTTATTCCTATTTGATGAGATGAATAAATTATTGAAACTGCCTTTTTACTTTCCAAAGTCTTGGTTCTTTCCTCCTCGAGGTTCATCCATATGAATTAAATCTGATCTATGAGCATTCACACCCTTTTTAATTTGATCAGGACTGTCTCCTCTATCACCTTATTAGGAGTTTAAATAAGACAGTAGATCATAGTTGTTTACTCTTCTTTGCTCTCCATTGTAAAATCTTGTTGACAAGGTTCTTTATCTAAAATATCATGAGAGTTTAGAAACGGAAGGTTTTGGGATAAATGGTATGTTGCTGCTGCACTAAGTAAGCAAGATGTGGAAGTTTGTTTGTATGAAAAAATAAGAAAAATGGCGCTGTAACGATATCCAAAGAAACTCAAGTTGATAAAGGAAAGAGATTTTCAATACCTGTTTTTGAGAGACGACATTTTCATTAATGTGGAGAGCATGTTCTTGGAAGAGTTGGCGAGTGATTTGATCAGCATCGTTTTTATAGATGAGACCATGAAGATAGATTTTGTAGATTCTTTTTTTCGTGTCTTTTTCGCTGGTTTTGTAGACCATACCAATCATGGGAGGGTCATACTTGACCACGTAGGTGAGTGGGAAAAACTTGAGGTTTGAAAACTGAGTTTGGCCTCCTGTTGTCATTAATAATAAAGTTTTAGTTTTTCAAATTTCAAAGGTTCTAAATATATAGAACCTCTTGAAACAGTTAATAAATAGGCTAATAGTTGTTTTTCTCAAGAAGAGAATTTTGAAAATTCCAGGGAGATAGATTTTGAGATGCACAGGCAAGAGGTTTGATTTTTATAGATATAAAAGCTGTAGAGGGACATAAATTAATGCTTATTTTTCACAATTACTTACTTAAACATTAATACAAAATAAATCTTTTAATATATTCTCTTTTCCTAATAAATATATTGTAATTCTTGAAGCAGCCAAAAAATGTTTCTCTGGAGCTTAGCTTGGAGATAAATAATTCCAAAGCGACCAATAATAATCATTTAGATCATGTCTTGGACCAAATCATTAATCTTTTCAGCTCTATTTCCCCAATCACCTCCATCTTTATAAGGATGGTTCTTATTAGAAAGTCCATTCTTGGGTTCATTTAATTTGAAAGACCTTGGGAGTATTTAGAAAATAACATTCAGGCGAATCAAGATTACCATAAGAAATTGTTAACTTCTTTAAAGTTTTCACCGCAGGCGGAGAGTTCATGGACGATATCTTCAATACAGATGAAGCCTTGTTTGCCAAGATATTGCTCAACAATTTCATTAGAGGTAAGAGGAATTCTTTGATTTTCGACTTTAGCATAACCTCTCTTGTAGACCAAATCAGAAATAGTCTTTCTAGAAGGGAAACTATAAGGGTTATGGTAAGTCAATGAAGAGGAGAATTTCAGGTACCCGAAGGCGACGTATCTTTCGATTCTTTTCAACATATTCATAGTGGCTCTGTTAACTCTGACGAAGGAAGCGTTGTAGATTTGTCCCAATCTGAAGAGTCTCAAGACTTTCTTGACTTGAGGAGCAAGATTCTTGACACTAGAAATTTTACATTCAGATTTATTTTGAAAAGAAATGTTACCCTCTGATTCTGATGATAAGAACGGTCTTGACATTGGAAGGAATCTCAAAGGTATTGTCAGTTCTTGCCTACTTTGGTTGAGGATGATGAGGTGAAACCAATATTACTCTTCTCTTTATATCGACAAAAGATTTTTGTGATTGTTTGTATTCTTTAACATACTTTTCAACTCTTTTGATGGGTTCATCTTGTTTGTTTCTAGAAGTGCTGACTTTATGTTTTCTATTAAGAGCTCTTTGTTCAGCAGTCTTGACATCTCTGTTTCTTCTTTTCAAGACAGTTTCAGGGACGAATTGAGTTTCAGTGGTGGTTCTTGAAATAAGGGTGAGAAGAAGCAAAAAGATGGAAAGATCTTACGGTGCTTCAGATTCCATTTTCTGTGGGCTGCAATAATTCTCTGATTAAAAATAATTTTAATTCTGTTTGGGGAAATCTCGCTTAATTCGTTGAATCAAATTCACTAATTTCTTAACTTGAGGGATTCAATAGTTTGCTTGTTTGTTTGGGAAATTATTCGTAGAGTTTCAAAAATAAAATCTTTGTGGGGGTGGGGTAGAGTGGGGAAAAATTAGATTTCTCTTGTCTGGAATGGGAATGCAACAATATTTGAAGTCAACAAAACTCAGGTTGCACATTGCAAAAATGCCCAAAAATATTACTATTCACACACAAAATTTTGTTGATGTTGAGATAAGATAGCAGAGACTATCTTGGCCCACTTTTTATTGAAATAAGGAGGAAGGAGAGAGTACATCTTCCTGGAAAATACAAAATTTATTCGTTCTTTTCTTTCATAAGTAAGAATTTTTTTATCTTGAGAAAGGTTGCAACATTCCACGATATTCCACGATAAACGAGCTTCCTCGATCTCTGTTCCTTGGACTGAAGAACTTTTTCTGCTGGTTGAGCTATCAGAATTTCAAGCTCCAATATGTTCAATGTGAATATCAATTTCGATAGGGTTCTTTTGGAAGTCAATGATATCCTGATAGTCTGCCATTGGTCTTTGCGAATCAAGCATTATATCAGAGTTTTTGTGTTGATAATAAAAATTGAGTTGTTTCCCAAAAAGTGATGCATTTAGCACTTTGGATAGAGGGATCTTTAAATCATCCAGAATGAATTTGCCCTTTTATTTTTAGATACTCCCTGATACTCAAATGAAAGCTTACTCCTAGATCCATAAGAACGACTTTATTCAAGTGCTTTAGGCGAAATTTACACATAAAAGTCGAACCTGAGCCAGAGTTGTCATTCATGATTCTGCTTTCAATTCTTTCTGAGTTTTTGGCTTGGATAGCGGATCAAAGAGAAATAGTGATGTGAAATCCTGTTAGGGCTCCAGAAAGAGTATACAGGATGCAATTAATAATAAGAATTAGTGGGAAATAGCCAAATTTAGTTGATTAAATTGGTTTATTTTACGAAAGGAGACGTGAAAAAATCTCTACTAAATTTGAATAAGAGAGCGTTTTTCTCTCAATAAAAATCAATTTGAAAAATGAAGAAAAAGAAGACGAAAAGTTGTAGTGTGAGTGTAGTTTTAGATTAGATAACAAAAAGAAATGGGATCAATGTTGAAACATACATAGATGATCACCAGCCTTATTTATTCATCATAACTTATGCATCGTCTTGTCCATTTTCTTCTTCTAACAGATTCGACTAAACTTTTCTTTCGATCAGGATTCTCGAATTTCTTGAATCTACTTGCATATTCCCATCCATTTTCATCCGTTTTAGAGTTGACGGTGCATTTCCATCCAGATTCCCATTCCCAATTTCCTGGAGGAAGTATAACATCCTCTTTACACAAAGCAATTAGTCCCAGTTCATCAGACCAAGAAGGTCTTTCTCCAGGAAGCAATTCTTGGCGCCAACCTTTGCCAAGCCACCATCTCTGGTTCTCATAAACAACAAACACCTTTTCTTTGGTAGTCTTTCGAGACTTGGCAGCTTGGGGTGAATGTGGTGGTAAATCATGCAGGGAATGCATGGAAGGAGCAGTACATTCCGTAGAATCGCACGATTCAACTTTTTTGAGCAGCACTTTTGGTGGAGAAGTTTGACGGAATACTCGATCCTTAAGTTTATGGAGTTGCAAAGATTTATAGTCGACTGTATCAAGGAATTTAAAGAAACTGGTATAACCAGATAGCATAAACTTTTTGCCAGTTGGGATATTGAAGAGGATGACCAGCCAGTAAATCAATATGAGCCCCCATTTGAGATTAAATATAAATAAGAACATCGAAGCAAAGAATGAGATTTGTTTCAGTCTGAGGAGGAGTTGAACAGCAAGAGACTTGTCTGGATTCTCAAAAATGTTTTTGTAGTAATCCACTGCGTAAAGAAATATTCTAATAACATCCTATGTTGAAATGATAAGATTAAGTCAAAAAGTATCACATCGAACCTTGAAAAACTTCATGTTGGTTTTGTAAATGGTGAGTTTGCTTGTTTTGGGCTTGGTGATTGGTTTGACCTTTGTGATGTATGGGATCAATCTCTTTCCAAATATTGAAAAGAAAAGTAAACCAAAAGCTGTTAGGATGCGACCATACAATATGAAGACGGTAATACCCAAAGACAGAAGGAGAGTGAGACTTGGATCCTGCCATGTAATAAAGTTGTAAATTGCATCCTTTATTTGGATTAGAGGAGACATGGCGAGCATAGCCTGATGGAGGATCGGGATAAGTTTAGAAAGCTTAAAGATATCTCCTGTGAGAATATTGTCAAGATAGTCAAGGTTGACAGTCTTGAAGCTGTCTTCCGAGTTTAGATCGAGAATTTCTTTGGAGACTTCGAGTTTGACGCCAATAAGAGCATCTGAACCGTAAACTGTAGGAAGAGTGATTTCATTTGTAGTTTTGTTCAGGACTTTGGCGATGTCTATAGTTTCTTCCGCGATCAACTGGTACTTGTGAGCTCCTTTTTCGCCATGCTCGTAGATTTCAAGCTCAAAATTGGTGATTTTTTCTGGTTCCATAACAAATAGCTCGAGCATCTCACTGATTGAAGCAGGCTTGTGAGGTGAATACATAAAAGACTCTGTTCTTTGAGTGGGACCTTCATCAACCTAATATTTTATTTGGGTTCTTCCGTTCGGAAGTAAGACTTACGTGAATTTGGATGTGCAACTTTTTGTGATTTGGTAAAGGAGGATGGAAAGTAAAAGATCGAAATGAGAAAGATAACATGGATAATTTTATGTTGAGAGATTTAGAAAGAACTAATTATAAAGAAGAAAAAATTTTATTTGAGCTGTTGTTTCCGCTACCGCAATTTCATTGAAAAAGAGATATTTCCTTCGATTAAAGGACGATTAGCCAAATTTTTTATTTAGCCTTTTCGATTTTTATCGGGTTTCAATCGAATGGAATTAGTTAAAAAAACTTCCAAACTTCTAATCCACTTGAATAATTTTAGTCATCACATTCAGTTAAAACAATTGCGATATATTGGAACAAAAAAAGATTCTGACAGTGTTACGCTTGTGAATAAGATTCATGTAGCAAAAGTTGTTCAATTGGTCATCAACTATTTTTAGATGTTTGTAAACTTTTGAATGAAATTGTTTCCGATTTTCTTCTCACAATTTGGCCAAATCTCTAAGGACAAAAAAGAGGCCACACAGTTGTGAGATTCAGAAGTTCTTGGGCTTTTGCGTTTTGTTTCAAATACTGTATCTCAAAATTAAACTCTGAATTTGATTGACTTACTTTGACTAATCATGAATACATTGCTTAGGTTGGTGTTGATTTTGACTTATTTGATAATTGTACAGAGAATTCCTCAGCAAGTAATTCATCTTAATTCTTCCATTGAAATGATTTCCAAGTCATTTACTCATCAAAATTCTATTTAATTTGAGTTTCTGAGAGATTGAAATTGAACTGGATGAGTCAAATAGCTTTTCTTTAGATGGGATAGAATCTCAGCGAAGCTTTGAGTTTCTGGTGATTCAATCAGTTCGTTTAAATTAAGAAAAATTTGAAAGTGCGTCAACTTTGAAGTCATCTTGGAGGTATCAAATTTGGAGCAGTTTGTTTCATACAATCAATTGGAGTTATTTTGTCCTTTCATTGATTTGAAAAGCAAACACTCGTTTTGTGATCAACCCTTTATCGAAATTTGGACCTTCCCAGGAACTTGGAAATCTGGTTTTTTCTTGCTTGAGAGCTGAGAGGAAAATTCAGTTCTGAAGATTTTTTTTTTGAGAAAGAAAAATTCAGAAAATAAAATGTCAAGAAAATGTTAGCTTCTCTTTTTCAGAAAAGAACCTTCAAGATGAATATTCTTTCACGATGCGAACTGTACTGGTCGAAAGTGGGGAAAAAAAATTTGTCCCAAAAAAAATTTTTACTTTTTTGGGAGTTTAAAAAAACAATAAAAACCATACAAAAATCTTTTTGGGAATTTTTTCAAAAGAAGATGAGGTGATTTTGCGTCTTTATCTTAAATCAAAAACTTATTTTATTTTTTTCTTGCCAATGAAGAGAAACAACTAGGACTTTTATTGATTGGCAAAATCTGGAACAGATTTTTTTTTTAATTGATGAACATAGGTGAACGGCTAAACCCTCAATGGATTAAAAAAAATGATTTCAAGGAATAAATTGAAAACATATTTGATCAGAAAATTATTTTTGAGGAAAAAGAGCCAATAAGTTATCCAAAACATTTTTTTTAAAGAAATGACTGAGACACTCTCATTAGAGAAATTTCTATCCTTTTTTCAAATCCAAATCTAGGCGAGAAATGAGATTTAGAAAAATTCTTTCAACAGAACAGGTCAAACAACTATTGATTACCTGATTAAATTTATATAATAAGAAGTGAGAAAAGCCCAAAAAAGCGGGTTAATTAAGAAAGTATAAGATTCGATACCTTCAAAAGTTGCAATATAATAAATTAAAACAAAAAACTCTTTTAGCTTTCTTAATACTACTTCTGACAAAGATGATTGTTACAATTGTTGATATCACTGGGAATATTGTCCCTATTGAACTTGATGAAGCCAGTTCCATCGAAGACTTGAAGGCTTTGATTGAAGTTGAAGTAGAGAACCTCGTTTTATTTTGCCTAAATTTCTGTTTAGATGAATATTCCATTCGCCCAACAAGTTTTGCTCTTTGATAACAAGAGACTTGACGATAACAAAGCAACTTTAAAATCAGCCAATGTGAAAGATGGTGATATGATTCAAGTTCAAAATAACCAGTAGGCTTTCGTCCAGATGACCATCCCGCTAACTTTGATATTTAGAATATCCAATTTCTTGAGTCAACTCCAAAACTTGGGAAGAAATCAAGGCCAGGGCAATCAGAACTTTATGGGAGGTTTCAACCCTCAAGATATGGCAAACCAAGCATATAGAAGAGAAGCTGAAAAAATAAAACAACAATTCCAAAGCTCTCCAAATGATTTGAATGCATTGAAATATAATAATCCTCAGCTTTACGAAGCCATCCAGAATCCTGATATCAGCGTTTTGGTCGAGCATGTGAAGAAGTTCCATGACCAAAAGAAGGCGAAAGAACTTGCTCACTTGGAAAGACTCGTATTGTGGATTCTTATTGATTAATGTCTCACCATTGATGAAAATAGCGTAAACTCGAAGAAGATCCTTTCAATCCTGAAAACCAAAGACTTATTGAAGAAGAAATTAGACAAAAGAATATTGATGAGAATTTGTAAGAAGAAGAAAAGTTTTGAAATTTTGGAATAATAATTTTTCAAAAGGGAATTTGCTCAAGAATATACTCCCGAAGTGTTTGGTTCTGTCACCATGCTTTATGTTGACGCCAAGATCAATGGCCATGCAATTCAAGTAATCAAGGATTTGGGTATTCATATTTTGCTAATTCACGATTCTAGGCTTTCGTTGATTCTGGAGCTCAATCTACAATTATGTCTCATGTTGCTGCTGAGAAATGCGGGTACTTGAGAGAGATTCCAAACAGAATTCTAATTTATATTAGGCTCACTAGACTTATGGATGTCAGATTTGCAGGAACTGCTGTTGGCGTTGGTACTTCAAGAATTCTTGGAAGAGTCCACTCTGTCAACTTGCAATTCAAAGACCAATTTTTCTCATGCTCTATTACAATTTTGGAAGATGATAAAATTGAATTCTTGCTTGGCTTAGATATGCTCAAACGTCATCAAGTAAATAATGAGTTTTAGTGTATTTCTCTAAAAAGTATGACCATTAGTGTTGCATTGATTTGAATAAGAACTTGCTGACTTTCCATGGTGGTCAACTTGCAATTCCTTTCCTTGGTGAAGGAGAAGTGAAGAAGCAATTTGCTGGAGCTGCTCATCAGAACTTGAATCCTGGCAAGAAATCAGGAGAAACCACTTCTCAGCCCAAGCCTTCTAACAGTGGTCCTGGATTTTCTGAAGAAGATATAGGCAAGCTCACTGGTCTCGGATTTGACAGAAATTCAGCAATAAACGCTTTGAAGATGTGCGGGGGAAATGTCGATCTTGCTGCTTCATATTTATTCCAAAGTTAACTCTTTTAGTCAATAATAAATAGCTGTATTTAGTACGCAAAAATTATCATCTACTTTAAAATAATAATAATTGTGTTTTATAATAATAAATAAATTCATTTTAAAATGGAAAAAGCCTCTCTTTAATTCTTGAGAAAAAATTCGAGTTCTTTGAGTATTTTGATCGAAGGGTGAAACTTGAGGTTCGGGCCAAATTTTTTCTGAATGGGAATGATTTAGTTTAATATTCATAAGTTTATCCTGGTTTATTGCTTTAATCTTTGGAGCTAAGGAGCGGGAAATAAAAATTATTCAACTTTTTGAGGAAAAGATTGGTGGTCAAATCATCAAGGTTGTTTGCATCCCAGCCTTCCTCGAGAAGATCTAATACCTCTCAAAAAGCTTTGTGATTATCATCAAAGATTCGATGGAAGTAAGAAAATTGGATATTTGAGACAAAAAAGAAAAGCCTTTTTTTGTTTACTATTATTAGAAAATGTTAAAATACAGTTGTTTGAGAGGGAAAACAGGCAGAATTATTTATAACAAATCTCAAGTTGAAAGACTTTTTCAAGCAAAATAAACCTTTTAGGATTTAGACTCGAGAGAGAAGAAATTGTTTGAGGATGGAGGAAACCTGCATTTCGAAAGGAATTGGGACTATTTTGTGAAGGAAATCCAGATAACGGAGGAAGTGTATTGCGAAATTAGTTGATAGTTGAACGAACTACTCAAAACCTAACGCTGATAAACTCTTATAATCAAAGTTTTGTTAGAAGAGGCTGAAGAATTGAAAAGAGAAAGTTAATGAGATGTTTATGAAGGGGGAGTGGAAAAGAAACGTGTAACGTGTTCTTGAGGGGGTTTCTCTATTTTTTTGGGGCTAAATTTTTGTCATACAAGAAGATCGTCTTTTGGAGGAAATGTTGAGCAGTCCGTTGATTAATTAATAAATTTTCGCGTTAATTTGTTTCTGGAGGGAGGATGATAGAGTTTAACTTCCTCTTGAGTGCGCTTCGACTCCTAAATTTAACCTGTCTTTTTGTCATAGGGCTTTCTTAAATTACTTTCGAGATTTTTCTGGTCAGTACCTTCGTTCTAAGCTTTTCATGAAATCCTTGTATCTTGAAAGACTCTTTTTGAAGAAAAAAAAAATTTATGATTCTGAAAAAACCTCGTGAAATTGAGACTTGATGGGTATATGAAGAGATGAATGATTTGAGCGGGAGGTGAAAACTTTTAGCTTTGTGTCTATTCTTAAAGGAAAAATGTTTATTTGGGGTTATTTTAAAGAAATAAAAGATTTGCAATTAAACTCAAATGCGGAATTTTGATTCCAAACTATTGAAAGCTGTTGACAACATTTGTTTTTATGTCTCTCTTTTCTTGAGGATTTTTTTTTTCTGTCCAAGAAGAAAATTCTTGGTAACTTGTTGAACAAACAAAGCAGGCAGGCTAAATCTTTTGGTTTGGATTGAATTGATTTTTTCGTTTGATATCATTTTCATAAAATAAATTTTTAAATCAGACTGCGCGTCCTTTGTGTGCGATGGCAAAGAATAATCCTCTTTTAGAAGAAATCTTCACTGTTAACGAAATTGTGTCCGAGTTTTTCCCCAAGGGTAACGATTGGCATGGAGTCTTTTATCTGATCAAACTCTAGTTCCCAGAATCAAGGCTCAATCTGACTATCATAACATTGAAATCCAAATTGATGTGAATATCGAGTTGTACCCTATGCTCATCGGAAAGGTAAGAGACAAACATGCCAATTTAATTGATCCGTGATAGAGTTATAGAATTGCTTTGGCCACAGCTCTTAGAGACGATGGTGCAGACAGAGGAAGTAATGAATAATTGTTTCGAATGGTCTCAAAATAACTTGATAGATCAATATAACGCTGAAGACTATGAAAAGCCCTCTTTGTTGGATAAATACGAATATGCTATGCACGGAAAAGTGTTTAAAGTTGAAGAAAAGAAGGAGAAGAAAGAGTAAGAAAATAAAGGAAGAGGAGTGGAATAATTTTTTAAAGGTTGGTGATTAATGCTTCATTCGGAGGCTTGCTTATGATTTTAAAGGGAGAAGCAACCATGTTGTCAAACATCCCCAACGACTCTAGAATATATCTTTTGGTGAAAGAGACTTAAGAGAGGGATTTTCATGTAAAATATATAGAATAATCGATAAGAAATATATTTTCCTTGTATTAAAGTTTTTTAATGAAAGTTAAAAATAGAATCCATATGAGTCATTCATTATTAACAATACGTAAAAGACTTTAAATAAAAAAGTCAAACTCAAATAGTTGTTTGGGATAATCTGAAAGCTTTAAGATTTGTAATAATTTCCTAAATACTGAAACAATAAAAAATGACCGCGAGCATTGCTATTCCTTCATCATTTTCCGGTTTCAGAAACTACGATAGCTTCAACTTATTTGTATTTTCACGCTCCAAGGATGGCAAGGGTCACTTTCTTTTGCGGAAAAAGCATCTAACGTCAGACTTTCAACACTTGAGAGGAAAATTCGCCAATAACGAACCATCAGTGATCTTAGCGCTTGCTAAGAAGTTTGTCAGACACACAGGAGGCCTGTTTTGTAGCGAAAACTTGAAATATTTTGCCAAGGACAATCCGATCCTGATCGATTCAGGTGGTGTTATCATTGAAAACTGCCCCAAATCTCAGAGGCCCTCGAAGGCCCCAACTCCTGCTGTCGATGACATATCTCGACTGATTTGTGAGTCACCCTACTTCTTTCAGGATGCTTCAAACACAGCGACCTACTTTGTCGAAATTCCAATGCTAGACTTGGAGAGGCTTGAGGAGTTTGCAGAGTCAAGAGAGTTGAGCCATCGTTTTCGATATTTTACAGTGGAAGAGATGCTCGGGCACAGGTCTGAGCAGATTAGTCGTAAGCTGAAGGAGATTCTTTCTGAGAATTTTGAACTTCATGCTTACATGGATAAATACATCACAAACAATGATGTGATTGAAAATGGCGAGTCCTACGCGCTTATTTGCTGCGAGATGTTTTTAAAATCTTACATGCTCCATGGCCTTCACTACTCATTTTTCAAAAAGCATGGAGAGAGTTGGAGATTTTACAAAGCCTATGAAAGAGAGCTTCCAAGTGAGGAAGACTTGAAGAAGTTAAAAGGGATCATAATCCCTGGCAGCAGTTTTTCTGCCTACAATGCAAATGTCGATTGGTATCAAGGTTTGTTTGAGTTGATTCGCAAGGTGCATGATCACCACCCAAAGATCAACTTGCTTGGAATCTGTTTTGGATCTCAAATAATAGCCCAAGCCTTGGGAGGCAAAGTTGAGAGAATGCCTCGAGATTTTATAGACGGTGGTGAGATCCTGAAGATCAAGCCGGAATTCTACGAGCTGCCCTTTGTGAAGAACTCGAAGCTTGATGCAGCAAAGCAACTAGTGATTGCCCAGGCCCATAATGATCATATTGTGGAGCTTCCAGCAACAGCAAAGCTGTATGCATCATCAGACAACACAAATGTGGAGATTTATACAATAAACAACAATATACTAGGGATCCAAGGTCATCCCGATTACAATGAGGTGATGATTGTGAGATCAAACTACAGAAAAAACAATCTGAACGTCCGAAACTACAACCGATATGAAGAGGAAAGTATCAAATCCAAATTTCCTGTTGGGCTTACCCAAGAGGAAATGTTGAAAATTTGTTACCATTTCCTTAAACAGGCATGAAAAGTGGTGATTGAATTTCCACTTATCAATGAATTCACCAAGTACACAACGACGTTCTTGTTAATTAAAAATTGGAGTACTTTTTAAACATGCTGTGCTGCAAATTTGATTTTTGAATTTATTCTCTGTTATTATTTTTATGTTTAGTGTATGTAATATACTTTATATAAACACTTTGTATTTCTATCTTTCGCTCGCTCCCAATATATACCTATCCGAGATTTTTATTGGCCTTTATATGATTTGAATCAACACCTTCTCCTTTTTTTCAAAAAAACTTACTAAATTTGTCCTTGGTCCAAGTTAAATTTTATACTTTAATCGTTTTAAATTCCCTCCTCTCCGAAGTTGAAAAAAGGAAATTTGTTGAATTGAAATCAGAAGTCGGAAGTCAGAGAAGAATAATATTTTGTTAAAGAGGATGACTTTTCGTTTTGTTTTTGATCTGAGGATATCTGACGTCAGTAATAATTTAAACCAAACCGACGTTTTGAATAAAACTCAAGCGCGAAGGGAAGAAACTGGCATCAATTAGGTCAAAGTTGTTTCCAATAGCAAGCATAGTTAAGTCAGTTGAATGCAATTGGAATGCATTTTAGTTTTGAATAGAGGCTAAAACAATTTATTTAAACACCAGATTAGGCGAGTTTGTCCTTAAATTTATCCTGGATTGTAGAAATTAAAACCAAAGACTCTTAATATCTGTTTAAAACAATTGTTTTCTGTAACTGGTTTTGTGATAAAAATTTATAAACTGTCAAAAGAGTTTTCAACTATCTCATGGGAGAAATCACGGCTTGTGTTAAAAATGAGACAAATTGACAACAATTAAGAGAGCGGAGTTTTGATAAAAATTGATGCAAGCAAGCAGAACTTATCAAAAGAAAGGACTTTTTTTTCCAAATTTGATTTGATAAAGAGGACCATTTACTTTTGCCCAGAACTCGCCGAATTTCAACAGATGTTTATGTTTTCAAAAAAGAATTTTCTCTCTCATGAAATCAAACTAAATTTTTTCCTTGTTAATTTTTTTCCGCTTCAACACATCTAACTCCTAACTATCTTTTCTTTTTTTTTTTGTTTTCGATGAGAATAAACGACGAGATTTTTTTTTTACTCACCTCCTTGGAAGAAATAGATTGAGAGTCAGCTGACAGAGAGGTCAAAAGAGAAAAGAAGGAATGTTGGGAATAAAATTAATTGATATGATAAATAAATTTGTTATTTTAGCTTTGCTGAAAGCAAGTGCTATTTGCCTAGAAATGAATGAATTTCTTGAATGTTCTGATTTCTTAAGAAAATCAGCAAGTATTCCCTTTTCGATAATATTCTTCTACTTGATTAAAACGGAAAGAAAAGAATTAGCATGAGTATGTTTATGTTCTTTTTAGAATCTTATACATATAATTCAATTAAAATTCTAGAAAAAGAATAAATTTTGCTTCCATCTGAGAAATGAAAAAATACGAAGGAAAGATCTTGGCAAGGGATCAGGGCTTCCTAATCTTTTTCCAGGATTCCATAGATTGTCGGATGACTTTCCAAAACCCTCAGTTTTTGTTTTATTAAAATTCAATAGCTCAAAAGGTTGAGCAATCAGAACAGAGAAATTTTTTTGGAAAGAAATCCCTCAATCTGTTGGGTGAGGTACTTTGGGAAGCCCTGAATGGGATGAATTCATTCATTTGATTGGAGAAATATTATAAAGTTACTGCTTATTCAGTTTTATTAATTTCAAATTTGTCAAATCAAAAATTTTTTATTTTGTTATATTTTTTTAAATTCTCCAATTTTTTTGTATAAATAATTTTTTGAAGGTGCTCCATTACAAGTCTGTGTGTCTGAGACTAGAGAATTTTATGAAAAGATTTTTTTTTTTTGAAATTAATAATCTTACCCTGGAGTAAGGAAAACAGCTTGATAGGTGATTTGATTTCTAAATCTGTACTGGTTGTATTCTTTGACCAAAATATTTGCACGAACGGCTTCATCAAGTTTTTTTGAAGGATTAGCGTCGAAGGTTCTTCTGATAGTGCTATAAGGAACCCAACTGTTGACACCACTTCCTCTTGTGACGCTTGCAATTGATCTGAGAAGATCTCCAAGATCAGCATAAGCAGCAATTCTTTGGGATTCCTTTTCAACCGAAGTAGTAATAAAATCTGAATAAAATTAAGAAAAATAGGGGGAGGGCAATTTTACGAGGGATTCCTTGATAAGCATTGATATTATGCACATATTCGTTCAAAATTTGGAAGTCCCATCCCAAGGAGTTGACGAAGCTGTTGATAAGTTCAGGTTCGAAAGCCTTTTCTTTATTTCTGATTCCGTGGTTGATTTTGTCAATCAAGTACTTTTGAAGAGAAGTGGCATTTCTTTCAGGGAAATCATAGAAGTTCATACGTCTGCTATAGCTCTCGGCTAGAGAGAGTTTAGTTTGACCATAGGGGAAATACTTACCTGATTGGAGCATATCTTTAACGATGGAGTTGTTGGAGATGAAGACAATATTGACTTTCTTGTTATCATATAAGAATTTCATGTATTCACAAACAGAGCAAGGGAAGCTCTTTTCGTTAGTAATCTCGAAATTGAAGGCGTTTTCAATGTTATCAATGAAAATGTTGGGAATTCTGCCGTTAGAATTAAATCTCTGGATGACTTCATCAAGAACGCTCAAGTCAGAAAGTTTCATGGATCCAGCAAATTGGAATATATTGGTATTGGGGTTCTTGATTTGAATGTATAAAGTGGGAACTCTGTTTCCTTGAAGGATTTTGGCATATTCTTTGAATGCGAGGGTCTTTCCGACTTTGCGATCAGAGTAAACAAGACCGAAAAGATAAACGTTAGGGTCTTCGGCATTCCACCCTCCAAGAGTATCAGGGACAATGGTTTTGAAGTCATCGAGGATAGGAAGTCTGTAAACACGATTAAGATCGACATCAGGAGGCACAAAGAAGAGTCTTTCAAACTCGGCGACACTCAGTTTAGTGTCTTCATAGGTTGTTTTCTTGGCTTCATTAACAATGGAAACAAGGGAGAACAAAGCTAGGATGGCAATAATTGAAACGATTTTGTCATTTGGTGGGAGATCTGACTTCCAAATCAAGAAAGCTCCAATCAATAAGATGATTGATAGGACGATAATAAAGATGAGAGCAAATGTCATGAATAGATACTAATTTTCAGAATTAAAAATCTTGTTTTGTTTGTAAGAAATTTCTTTGAAAGATTTAACTCGAATAATAATATGAAATTAAAATTGTTTAGGTTTTCATGGGAAAAATTATTTCTTTGTTCTGCGCGAAAAATTGAAGTAATTGGGGAAGAAGATCGGTTAAAAATTATGAAGAAATTTTTTTTAATTCTGGAAAAAATTTTTTTGCTTTCAGAAGATTGGACCGGGCAAAAAATCCAAGAAAATATTGTCATTTGATGAAAAAATATCTCAAAGAAGCTAGTCAACAATTAAAACTTACTTTTGAGAGTGGGCAAAATATTGACTCAGAATACCCCTCACAGCCCAATATCCAATAAGAATATGATCGCACAAAGAACAAATGAAAAATTTTATATGGGAGAAATAATCCCACCCCCTAAGTAAAGGTTGAGATGAAAAGTCAATTCGTTTTTTTTTGTCAATTAAAGAAAAAAACTGATAGCGTTAACCTTAGTTTTTTTAGATAAAAATTATATAAAATAGCTGTGAAACTGTTTTAATTAAGTTACGAAAGAAAGTTTTCTTCTAAGAAGAGGAATATGGCAGGAGAGAATGCTGTTTTATTGAAATTATGAATAAGAAGAATTCTGATTCACGAGGGTGCATAACTTTTATTTGAAAATTATTTTCTCAATATCATCTTCCCGAAAGGAATAAATAATTCGCAATAATTAGCGTAGGTTTTAATTAGACTTAGGACTTTTCGTATAAAATTTATTGAATATCAATTAAGTTATTTTTCTGCTGATCTTTCTCAATAATGAATAGAGGACAAAGACGTGGAAATAGGAACGTAACAATCAACGAAGAAGATGAAGAAGAGAAGATTAAAAAGACAGAAGCAAAGAAGGCGATTATTCGTGCAGAGTTTGAGAAGCACAAAAAGGAATTAAAGTTACATGTATCTGATGCGTCTAAGATGAACGAGATTAAAGTAAGATTTGCGAGTGAAATGTGCCCTTAATTCTTTTAGTTGAAGAACCAGCTTGAAGAGCTACTCACAGCCAACAATAGGAAAAGAGACAATAAGAGGCGATTGGAAGAATATGAGAATAATTTGGAAAGAGAGAATTTGGAGGCGACAATGTTTTATCAGACAGTGAATAGAGGAAATAACACAGGATATGACAACTCTGGGTATCTAACAGTCGGGTTCCATCCAAATAGAACAACTTCTGATATATTCGGGATGGGAGAAAATGGAACTGCAGAAGCTCTTAGCACGAAAAAGCTTGAGCTTCAAGAGACACTTGCAAATATCGAGTTGTTAACTGAACAAGAAGGAGAAATACTGGGTTCGCTCCAGGAAAGATTTGAAGAAGCAAAAAAGAATAAACTTTTGCTCTCCAGACGAAGAAATGATTTGCAAAAAATGAATGGACATGCTGATATTCGATTTTTCGACTTAAAAAGAATCGATTTCCTTGCTAGAAACAAAGAGGTACTTGGTCCAATAATTATATTGGTATTGAGGTTCATAGGCGGCCACAACAAGCCATTTGAAGGAATTAAGAGATAATATTAATGAATTACACAAACAAGAATCAACATTCAAGAAGCAAAAAGATGAAGATCACGAAAGAGAAACAAAATATATCATTAATAAACAAAATGAAATGGCCGAAATATTAATCGAATTAGATGTAGATCTATTTTTTTATTGAGAAATCATCATAACACCCGATTTAGCAAAAACGTTTGGAGTTGCAAGCAAAGCAAGAGATGTTGAGAAAATTAGAATTACATTTTGAAGAAATGAAGGATAAACGGAAAACAACTAAAATTGTCACTCAGTACATTCAAACTTTTGCTGCTTTAGAAGAGTACTTGCCAAAAAAGTTTGTAATATTAATTTTTTCATATAGACCAAAGGTGAATTTAGCAACAGCTCATTTGGCATTGAAAGAGCTTTTAGAAAGACAAGATAGTTCAAAGTCGTTTGAGTATGGAAGAAAAGGATCTCCTACTGCTCAAGACAAGAATCCCTCTTTGAATTCTTCAATGAAAGATAGCAGATATAGCAGATTAGATGATGATACCGCATCTCCAGTGAAAAAAAATTCATTCGCTGAAAGAAACTTTTACATTGATCAGATTCAGAACTTTTATGAAAATCATCCTGAAGGACCACATCAGCATGTGAATAAGCTGATCGAGCAATACGATGAATTTTCTTTCAGAGAGCAAAGCTTAAAAAGCAATTATGAAGAGCTTCAAGATTTTGTAAGTTTAATTTCCTTGGCAAAAAATATTTACTCCTAAACAGAAAGGGAAAAAACAGAATGAATTAAAGACTCTGAAAGCTGAATTAGCAAATATAAAGTCCAAGAATCATTATATAACTTTGGGAAGGACCGGATCAAAGATCATCGAAAGTAATGAACAGGAAGCCATTGACTCAGGGATGTTGAAAGTGAAAAGAGAAGCGACAACCATTAATCAAGCAAAGTTTGAATATGAAAATCAAAGAGATGCTGACAATTTTGTGACTTTATACACTACAACTGAATCTTTTGTTCTTCGTTGCTATCTCGATTCTATCGAAATGATGTCAAGGTTATCCAAAGTGCTATCTTCGATTTATTCTCAATCTGAGCACTCGTCTGGAGGAGGATTTATGTCTGATGAGATCAGAGACATAACCAAGCGAATCAAGAATCATATTAATTCTATCAAGAAAATCAAGCGAGGAAAGCAAGATCCTCATTCTCATAGTATGTTGGACAGCAACTATGCACATCCAGAACTCCAAAGAACTCACACTAACAACACCAGCAGCTCTGATAAAGAGCAAGATGCGCCTGGTGCTCTTGATCTAAATGAAGTTTATGAGATGTTTGTGTCAATGTTTGAAGGGTTCGAAGATAGAGCTTCGGAATTCATCTCCAAGTTAAAATCAGATGTGATGATTCTTTCTTTTATTAACATTGATGAAATCAGAGAATATTTGCTGAATTTCCAGAGTGATCTTTTCATTGTTCGAGACAGTATATAGCTTTTGAGAAAGAACAAATTTGTTAATGTTATGATAATAGTGCCAAGGATTATCCAAGAAGTAGAATCGATGAGAGATCAAGCTATTGAGAACATGGTGCAAAAGTTTGACACGATCTTTAGATTATACAGTGAATTCAGTGCTGCTACCCATCAAGCCATTGATGAAAGTATCTTTTTTGTAAAGGAATATTTTTAAATAATGTTAATCTCAGCTGATGATTATCTCCGAGCAAAAGGAATTGTACCTCAAGGATCTCAAAAGAATTTACACAGCAGGAACAATAGTGAATCAAATGGTTTTGTAAAGGGCGCTTTGGAGAAGAAATGGACAAGCTTGAAGAGCAAGTATGAGTATGACCCAACTCGAGACTATAGAAGAGAAAATCAAAATATCGAGAAAGGAGAACAAAATCCGACACCAAGACCAAAATTAGGAGGGGATGAAGCAGATGATGTGAATAAAGCTAATTGGGATAGCGAAGATTTAAGAGCAAAAATCAGTGAGATTGTAAGCACAAGAGCTCAAAAAGCTCGAGCTGACTTTTTAATCAACGGTCAAAAACCAGTGTTTAGAGGCAAAAATGAAGAAGAGCAAAAGAGATTGCAGATGAAAAAGGAGAAAGAGAAGCAAAAACAAGCTATTGAAAATATGACAGATGAGGACTTTTTGGATTATCAAAGAAAGCAGATCAAAGAAGTCAAAGAAGAAAACGTTATTGAAGTGAATGAAAGTGAACTCTTTAGAAAAGCTCAAGCAGATCAAGTCCTAAGACTATCTCAAAAGGTTCCAATTGAAGAACTCAAAAGAATGATTGACAACTCCAAAGTCTTGTCAAAAATTCAAATTCGTAAGAATTGAATCGGGGTTTGATGAATGATTAATTTTTATCAAATAGTTGAAAGAAAGAAGGGAGTGACTGATGGTAAAAAAGATTTTAAGCAAAATACTGTGGAGAATTACATTCCTCCTGAACCCTTAAAGTTCCCGAAATCATCTGTTCATATTTCCACCTCGGAATCTAAATTCAGAATTGAAAGAAGTAGGATTGAATTTTTAAAATAAAATATTGATTTTCCCTAGATGCATGGACCCCAAATGTGAAGCAGACACAATCAAGACTTTTTAATTTGACAGATAGAAATACAGAAAGTGACTTTGAGGATTCTCCAAAAGATATATCTTTGAAAGGATCAAGTTTCAAGAGCGCTTCAAGATTTAAACCTCGTGAAAGAGAAATGAATACTGAAGCCACTATTCATTCCGATAAAAAGCCTCACACAGCTGGATCAAAAAGGCTGATGACATTCGAAAGCTTTAAGAGCAAACAAAAGTACAGTGACACTGAAGGTGATGCACATGGTGGAAATAGAATGCCATTTTTATCAGAAACAACAAGTCCAACTGCAGTTACAGTTGAAGATTTTGTAAAGAAAAATAAGCTTTTGATCAATACAGGAAAGAAGCCATATATAGACCGCCATGAACCTCTCTCTGCCAAGCATAAAAGCACAACAGGCTTACCTAAGCTTGAAAATCAAACAAAGAAAAAGAAAAAGGATGGGCAATCAAAGAAGAAAAGAAAACACCATCATAGTCAAAAGATAGGTGGAGGAGATGGAGATAATCTCAATAATTTGCTGAATCTCCAGACAGATCCCCTATTGAAAATGGTGTACTCGCCATCATTCTTTACAACTAGTTTTCCTGCTTCAACCATAGGAGGAGAATTAGACTATAAATTCGATGCTTACAAATTCCAAGCTCCTTCTTTATTAATCGGAGAAAAATTGTAAAAGAGTTCCTTCATCTTGTTTTGTTTATAGTAGATTGTGAGGCAATTTTGCTTTGTGAGAAATAAACTTGTTTTTTATTTTATTTAATATCATATAATAATTTACAACTTTTTACATACAAGAGTTAAATTTCTTCATCAAAAGGATCTTTTTGGACTTGTTTGAAAATTTGTTTTGTGATCTATGGTGTGAATGTTAGATATATAATCCAGGATGAGTTTACGTTTCTTCTTGTTAGTTCATTCATCGTTCCTCCGACAGCTCCTAATAAAATTCCGATGACTAAGCAATATTTTTCTTCTTTAAGCAAGACAATTTGTGAAGTATATTTATCAGCATCTTCAACATCCATACTTCCAAATAAAAGTCCATAAATTGCTCCAGTGACGAGAGAGATGACCGTTAATGAAAGAATCTATTATTATACATTGAGCCAATTGTTTCGAAAAGAAACCCTTTACTTGGGAAGGTTTATCGATGAGAGATCTATAATCGAGTTTTCCAACTTGGCTCCCAATGAAATTGACCAAATCAACAAATGCGAGGACAAAGACAAAGCAGATTGAGGATCCAAGCATCATATATAAGGGGATTTTTGTGAACATTCCAATTGATGTGAACCAATTTTTATCCAAGAGGATGCTTGCAAATCCACTAGCAATGGTCTATAGCAATCGAGTTGAGATAAATATTCACAACAACAAACTTACAAAGAATCCAAATCCCATTAAGACAGATTTTTTTCCTTTAAAGTTGTCATTTGCGAGGAAGTGATCTGTGGTCATATTGCCTTTACGAACTAAAGCTCCACCAAAGATGATGAAAAAAAGACCATAATACTAGAATCGTTGTTATACTCAAATTCAATGATGGTAAAGAAGGTACCACTGAAAAGAAGGAGCTAAGACTGATTTCAACTAAGGCAATGTTGACAATAAGAGAAGTAATAGCCCCAATAACAACTCCGAGGACTGTTGAAAGGAGCATTTCGCCATTAAAGGCGTCATGATCAATCATGGCAACAAGAATATGCATGATTTTCAAAATTGGAATTCGTTTAAAATTTTATGAATAAAATTGAATACTCCATAAAACGACTAGAAACTATCAAACTCAAATGAAATCAAAATTGAATCTTCTGGGGGAAAGGGAAAGGGGAAATTCTTTCGAAAGGACGTTTTTGAAAAAATGACTCTGAAAATCAAGTTATCCTCAGATGTATGCCGTGAGGAGCGAATTAAATATAAATTTCTGATATTACTAATTTATTCCAAAAATTAAAACCTTTTATTTGCTTAGACAATTTATTGATTTTTTTTCTTTAATCCATTTTTGAGTGAACAAATATAAGGGCAAAACTGATCTTTGGGCTCTTGCTTTCATAGGATTTGGCTGAAATGAATTAGAGGACGAGGAAAATCTTTTAGAAATGGGGAAAGTAAGTTTTGAATAAAAAACTTGAGGGAAAAAATGAGTTGTTGGGAGTTCACAAAAATATTAAGCAGACCAGACGAATCCAAGCTTTTAGTATGTTTAATTCTTTGCCACATTGAGAGCCAAGGTTTCAGAGAATGAGACGGATTGGGAACAGAACATTTATAATCTCATTCGATTCAATGATGATGATTAAAAGGTTTCGAAAAAAGGGGAAATTGAATATATTTATAGAAGTGACAGACAATTAATTATAAAAAAAAATTTAATTGAATAAAAAACAATGACTGAACCAAGCTCTTCTTTTGTCTATGATCAGGCTTTGAGTAGTAGTGAAGAAGATGTTTATGATGACGATCCATTCAAAATTGCTATTGAAGAACAGAATTGGAGAGAACAAATACAGCGAATGGTCGAAAATCTTTTAACCCATCCATTTTATAAGGGCCATTTGAGGAAGATGAAAGTCAAGGAATTTCTCAAAGAAAAAATAAGAAAAGGTGGATCTGGAGGAGAAAATGAAATTGACTATGAAAAACAAGCTGAGGTTTTCCAAAGATTTCAACAGGAAACCCTAAAAAAATTGGAGAGGATAACAAAAAGATTTGAAGGTGAAAGGATTTTGAGGACAATTGTAATTGAGTTGGAAAGGCTGAAGGCTGCTCACCCAATTTATGCAAAGAAATATGAGATTTTAGAACTTTTAAGGAAAGAGCAAATAATTACAGTGTTTGGAGCTACCTCTTCTGGAAAGAGCACTCAAATAATTCAATATTTACTTGATATGGAGGAGTTTGATAAGAAGATTGCAATTGGAGAGCCAGCAAGACACTTAGTGGAACACATCGCAGAAAAGATCAAGGAAGAATTAAAAAACACTGAACGCGAGGAGGAGATGGCCACTCTTGATGGACATTCAAATCATTTGGTCGCAGATAAAAGTGTGAAGTTGGAATTTCATACGCATAAGTCTTTGATTCAAGCTCTAATTGATGATCATATGTTAGCTAACTACTCCTGTATAATTATTGATGAAGCCCATGAACGCTTGATCGAGTCAGATATTTTGATTTCACTGCTAAAAAGTACTTTGCAAAAAAGAAAAGATTTGAAACTTGTGATTACATCAGCTACAGCAAATCAAGCAATTTTTGATAAGTTGTTTGAGGACAAGGTTCCAAGAATTGACATTTCGGGGAAGACCTGGACACTGAATATTAAATATGAAGGTTCATTTGCAGAGAATTTCAGAGATATAAATTATCAAATACATGATTTAATCGTTGATGGTCTTGAAGGAAAAAGAGAGGAATTTAATGGAGATATTTTGATTTTTATGGCTGGAAGAAGAGAAGTTGAATCATTGATTGATGTTTTGACTCCAACTTTTAAAAATTATTATGAGATTCTTCCATTTCATGGAGGGTTAAACAAACAAAGGAAAGACAAAATTTACAGGTCCTTTTCTCGGCCAAAATTGATTGTTTCAACTCGGTATGCAGAGACTGGCCTTACAATTCCAGATTTGAAAGTGGTTATTGATTGTGGTTTTGACTTGAATAGAACTTACATCAGAGAGACGCATGTGACGGAGGAAGAAGTTGGAAGGATCTCAAGATCTTCTGCAGATCAAAGAGCTGGCCGTACAGCAAGAACTTGTAACGGTGTTTGCTATCGACTTTATTCTGAAGAAGATTACATGGAATTAGATAAATATGAAAAGTCTGCAATGAAACGTTATCATTATTACAATGCAATTGTGATGCTTAAGGCGATGAAAGTAAAGGATATCCTTTCATTTGAGTTCCTTGAAGAGCTGAATGATGATGACAAGAGAGATATGAAGAATGATATTCGATTTCTTCAGTTGATGGAAATTTTGGATGAAAGCGAAGCTCTTCTGCCGTTTGGAGGGATAATGAATGAAAGCTCTCTGAATCCGATACAAGCCAGAATTTTATATGAAGCAATGAGGCTTGATTGTGTGCCGCCAGTTATAAATATCCTCGGACTCTATTCTCAGGACTGGACCTTATTTGGTCGAGGGACCGAAGCAATTGCGATTAAGAGAAGATTCCAATCAGATGACGGGACCTTTATGATGTTCTACAATATCTATGAGGAGTACGAAAAGGAGGAGGATAAAGATTCTTGGCTTCAAGAGAGTGGAATAGATCCAAGAAGTTTTGAACGAGCTTGTGGTTTTATGGAGGGGGCTCAGAAAGCTATTGATAAAATTTTGAGAGAAAAAGTCGTTGAAATTAAGAGATGGAAAGACTCTGACAAGATAGTGCTTCAAGAAAGGATATTGAGATGTTTTTTAGCAGGATATTGGTTCAATTTTTGTGAACGTAAGGAGAGAGCATTCAAATTGACTCGACTCGAACAATACATTGCTCTTCGTCCCAGCCCCAAAACAAAAGAAAGAATTGACTACATAATCTGTGATTCCGTCGGTAAGAGAAATGGCAACTTACACACAGAAGTTTATTCAAAAATTAATAGTGAGTGGCTCAATGAACTCTCTCCAGGCTGTCTTGAAGAACTGGGGCTTGATCCTACTCTACTAAAAAAAACCCTTTTTAAATCTCAATATGTTTTCACAAACAAGGAAAAAGAAAATAAACCCCAAAGAAACCGTGAGCCTGTAATTGTAAGAAACCAAGATTTTCACAGTGTTCCTATCAAATCTGAGAAATGGGAAAGGTTCAGAAAAGTTAATCCGATTTTATCTCATGGTGAAACTTATAAACCTAAAGGTTTTACTAATTCTAAACATCAATAAACTTATGGTGTATTGTATAAATATACCTTGTTGGGATAAATATTTTAATTTAAAGACCTTACTCAGGGAGAAAGTTCGAATTGAATAGTTTAGTAATAATGATGATAAATAATGAATATATGTATGTGGTAAACAAATGATAGATATAAAAAAGTACCAAACCATAAATACTCTTAAAAAAACCACAACAGAAGACATGTTGTAAAAGACCTGAGAGAATGACATGGTAAAGACTATAATTAAGGGGTTTCTTATAAGAATGAATGAGCGATTTTGATTCTTTTTTATTGATCAATGGCAAGTCTAGCAAAAACGCCAAGTCTGGATCTATGAGAATTTTTAACTAAAATTGCTGAAAATAAGAAAGACCTTTGAGGGAGCTTTTCAAAGATTGTTTTTAAATCGACATCTGTGTTGCAAAGTCTGTTAACTTCATGAAGAGTCTCATAGATCTGCGGATTATGCTTGAAACGCCCTTCAGCAGGGTTGCAGAAGACATTTGGCTGGATTGCTTCTTTATGCAGATACTGACATCTTTGGCCGTAAGGGCAATATCCAGTTTGATAGTACTGCTTGCAAGGCTTGGTCTTGTATTTGACGTGGGTCAAAATCTTGGCCTTCAATTCATCTTTTCCATGTGCGAAGCAGCACTAAGTTTGATGAGCATTATAATTTTGAGAATATCTAGTTACCTTATCTCCAAATTTGCAGGTGCCTCTGAGCTCCCAGTTTTTGCACATTTCAGTTTTGTATTTTCTTTTGTACTCTTCAACAAACTGACGTCTTTCTTCTGGGTTGTTAAACTTTTTACGTTTAGGGCAAACACTACATAGTCGTTAATATCAAAGGTGGACATGTTTTTTGGGGTACTCTATTTCAAAAGAGCTTGGATCAGCAGCGTCGACTGAGGTCAGACTGCTTGTAGAAGAGAGGGCTCTTGTGCTTCTGAGGGACTCCACAGTGGAATCTCTGTCACTGTAATTGTCTAAGTTGTTGATCTTTTCGTATTCGGGAGTGTTTGAGCGAGTGAGGACACGGTTAGGAGAACACTGAGAAGATTGTTTATAAGATTTAGCATACTGTTGTTCAGGGACTTCACACAAGTATTGAAGACTCATCTTGAAGATCCAGCAAGTATTTATTTGTTTTATTGTTTATCGCACTGATAATTGCAATAAATAGCAATTTAATGTTGGGATATTCATTAAAATAAAATATAACTATGAAAGGAAACGTATTTGATTAAAATTAACAAGAAAGGAGCTTTTGATAGTTCGAGAAATTAGTAAGTGGGGAGAGGTTGTGGATTTAAAGAAAAGACTGAAGAGGAGATTGTTATAAGACTTATATTTTCAGGCGAAATATTGGGAAAGAATTGAAATATTTCGGAATTTCACGATAAATCAACATTTAAGAAATATAAAACTGTTTTTGGTATTATCTATGTAATTCGTTCGATTTTTTTTCTTGGCTTGGGAAAAGAGGAAAAATTCAATATTGATTGAAACACCCCAAAAGGTTGATATATCGAAGACTGATGAAAGTTTGGGGTCTCTCCTCAGAGCATTTTATTTAGTTGTTTGAGAGTTTTTAATATTTGGAATTTAGGGTTTGGATGTGTGAAATAAAAAATGCTGAAGCTCTTTGAAACGATCTGACAAGACGAAGATGAAATGGAAATATAACATAACATAACATAATATAACATCTCAAGAATGAAAAAGCTCCTTCAAAAAAAAATGAAACTTGATTTATTAATTTTAGTTTTGAATTTTCGCAGTTTTCAGATCAATTTTGTGAAAAACCATCATTGATTACTTTTTTTGAAAGAACATTCGAGAAAAAATTTTTGAGAGAAAATTTTCAACTTCAATAGATGACAGATATTTTACTCTGGAAGTGAGAAGAGGGTATTATTTTTCACAATTTCAAAGTATAGAATTTAAATTTGAGTTTGGTTGATTTTGAAAGCACAGTGGAATTAGGTTTTGAATGTAAAAGGAAACACTTTTTGTTTAATAAAGTGCAAATAATAAATACGTACTCAATTCTAAAATTTAAATTATCAAAATCTTTAAATTTTTTGCAATCAAGAGCAAATGAGTTACATGCTTGTAAGCGTCGTTATTTTCTGGATTTAACTGTTTCAGCAACCCAGTATCCTCCTTCTTAGAGAAGGAACTGATACCTCTCAAGGTAGAGCTCAGATTATCAGTAACATCAATGCCTGCCAAGCTGTCGTTGAGATTGTGAAGAGCACTCTCGGTAATGTATATTCAAAAATTGTGTTGTAAAATCGGGGAATAGGACCTAGAGGTATGGATAAGCTCATCACTGGAGGCAATGGCGTTACTATCAGTAATGATGGTGCCACTATTGTCAAGTTATTGGACATTATTCACCCCGCTGCCAAGACTTTGGTTGATATTTCAATTTCCCAAGACAACGAAGTCGGTGACGGAACTACTTCAGTTATTTTGTTGGCCGGTGAACTCATGAGAGAAAGTAAGAACTTTATCGATGAGGGAATGGCTCCTCAAGTGATCATCAAGGGTTTGAAGGAAGGCTTGAGAATTGTAAAATTTGAATAGAAATTTGAATCTAAGCGCAAAAATAGGCTCTTGCTAAGCTGAACGAAATGGCTATCAGCATTGAAGACAAGACTGATGCGTAGAAATCAATATCTATGATGTGAGAATTAACACAATGAATAGTGAAAGAAGAGACATTTTGAAGAAGTGTGCTGGAACTTCCTTGAACTCCAAGCTTCTCGCCAGCTACAAGGAATTCTTCTCTGAGATGGCTGTCGGTGCTGTTGAAAAGCTCGACAGAAACATCCTCGATAAGGACTTGATTGGTATCAAGTTGGTCACCGGTGGTTCTATTACTGACTCTTTCTTGGTCGACGGTGTCGCCTTCAAGAAGACCTTCTCTTATGCTGGTTTCGAGCAACAACCCAAGAAGTTCACTAACCCCAAGATCGTTCTTTTGAATATCGAACTCGAAAAGAAGAGCGAGAAAGAAAATGCCGAAATCAGAATTGAAAAGCCCGAAGACTACCAAGCTTTGGTCGATGCTGAATGGGACATTATCTACAAGAAACTCGACCAGCTGGTCAAGGTTGGCGCCAATATCGTACTCTCTAAATTGCCGATTGGTGATTTGGCCACTCAATACTTTGCTGACAGAAATATTTTCTGCGCTGGTAGAGTTCCCCAAGAAGTAAGCGTGACATACTTGGAAAATGAAATTAAAATTATTCCCTAGGATTTGCAAAGATTGGTCAAGGCTACTGGAGCTCAAATTCAAACTACTGTGAATGGAATTACTCCTGATGTTATGGGTACTTGCGGTGAATTCGAAGAAGTCCAAGTTGGTGCTGAAAGATTCAACATCTTTAAGGACTGCCCTGAAGTAGAATTGTTTTATTTGAATAAAGTCAATAACATCTCAAAATAGAGCAAGACTGCCACTCTTGTCATCAGAGGAGGTGCTGAGCAATTCGTTCAAGAAGCCGAGAGATCTCTCAATGATGCTATCATGATTGTCAGAAGAGCTATCAAGGCCTCCAAGATTGTTGCCGGAGCTGGTTCCACTGAACTCGAACTCTCCAGACATTTACTCCACCACGCCAGAAGCATCAGCGGAAAGCAACAACTCGTTGTTAATGCTTTTGCCAAGGCTCTTGAAGTCATTCCCAGAACTATTGCCGATAATGCTGGTTTGGATGCAATTGCTGTTTTGAATAAACTCAGACAAAAGCATGCTCATGAAGGCAAATGGTTCGGTGTTGATATCAACTCTGCTAATGGATTTTTGGATGCTTATGAAAGTTTCATTTGGGAACCCCTCATTATCAAGATCAACGCTTTGAGCGCTGCTACTGAAGTAATTAAGTTTTTTTGGATAATTTTTTGTTAATATTTTCCCCCTAGGCTGCTTGCACTATTTTGTCAATTGATGAAACTGTCAGAAATCCCAAATCTGAAGAAGCTCAAAGAATGAAGAAGGCTGGAGGTATGCCAAGAAAGGCTGGTGGCGGTATGCCTGGTATGGGTGGTATTCCCGGAATGCCCAACTTGCCCGGCATGAGACTTAAATAATAGGAGTGTTGATTGAATTAAATAATACTTATATACGTTGTTGTATCTCAATGTGATTAACAAATATATATCTCAAAACATTTTTATATCTTGGTCGTAAAAAAAAACTCCATTTAATTCCAACTTTACTCTCACATTCATTTTCATGGTTTAAAGAAAAATGTGAAAATATTTTTTTTCTAGTTCGAAAGATATTTTTTCAAAAAAAGAAAGAGAAATTTTTCACCTCATGGATGAGGTACAAATTATCAAATTAAAGCTAAATAGGATCAAGCTATAAAGTTTTATTAACTCAAGGAAATTAAATTAAGAAAGAATGGTTGCTTGATTTTCATTAAGATTTGTTCTAAAGTGCATAGGTCCACTGCCCCAAGACTATCAGAACCTACTGCAGAAAGTGCAAGAAGCACACTGCCCACAAAGTCTCCCAATACAAGAAGGGTAAGGAATCTAAGGTCGCCCAAGGTATGATGAATTATGATTCTGCTCTGAGAATTGTTTTCTAGGTAAAAGACGTTACGATGCCAAACAATCAGGTTACGGTGGTCAAACCAAGCCTATTTTGAGAAAGAAGGCCAAGACTACTAAGAAGATTACCCTCAGGTATTTTATTGAGCTGACTGCATGAGAAGAATAACATGAATTTTGTAGATTGGCCTGCTCTGTCACTAACTGCGGTGCCAAGAGATTATATCTTATGGGAAGAGCCAAGACTTTCATCCTCGGCCAAGAAGGCAAAAAGTAAAAAACTTGAAGATCAGTGTATTTGTTGTATGATGCATATTGTACCCCTCTTTTATGTGCTTTTTAAGAAGAAACTCAGATTTCAACCTCTAGTTAATTCTTAAGTCTCTCCTTATAAAAAAATCTGGGGCTGCTTGAGAATTGCACCATTTAAAGGACCAAAAGAAAGACGAGATAAATGCGTCCCTTCCTTGAAAATTAATTCATGGTTTCCCCTTTTTACTTAATTCAATTCCCCAAATTGATACCCGACATCGATATACCCACCTCTTCTTTTCTTCTGGGATCTCGCCTCAGGGATTTGTTCAACCTGTGAATGAGATTTCGTGACATTAAATCATTTAATAATCTATGGGCCAGATTTTCACATTCCCAGATGATTAAAAAATTAAATTCCTCTCATTGAGATTTTTTAGATATTAAAGAAAAAAAAAAGAAATGTGTTGAGAATATCGGAATTTTTTTTTGTGTAAGTGAATAAAATCAAATGAGTCCACTTGAGAAGAAAAAAAAAATTGAGTATAGAAAATTTATCCAAGAGTGACACCTCTACCCGCGAAAGCTCTAAAGCCACTAGAATTGGTATTTTCTTGTCGCGAAGATTCTTCTCCATCATCTAGAATTATTTTAAAAATGAAAAAAGATTGATTTACGATTATAGTAAGGGGTTTGTTGTTGTTGACTAGTTGTTGGGAGGAGGGATCTGTTATTTCCACCATAAAGTTGAAGACCGAAACCGCCACTGAGTCCTTCATATGCTAACGCCTTGAATTCTCTATAAGCATAGAAGCAATTTATAATGACAGCAAGGTATAAAGGGACACTCAAGAATCCGATAATGGCACCAAAAGCTGTTGGGAAATATGGGTTCATTGAGCCATAAAATCCGTTGCCATTTTGAATTATGCCTCCAATAATGGCAAATAGACGAATAAAAGAGAAGCCTTCAAAGAAGATCGCCATGACCAAATAGTAATGCATCAATGATCTATACCCTTGATAAATGAGGAGACAGCATATAAGGTCTGAGAATCCAGAAGAAGAGATTTTTGGTGTAAATAGTTTCAAGATTGCCACAAGAAGCTGAACATACATCAAGAGTCTGAGAGTTTCAGCCAACTTTTTGGACTCTGCATTTGGAGGGATAGTTGAGGGAGGACAAAAGTTCATTCGTTCTTGAAAGAAAAACCAAAGTTTTTTTGCTTATTATTGAGATATAGAGTAAAAAGTGCAATAAAATAAATAAAGCAAATTTTTACTAAATTTTAACAATATGTTGCAATTTCTTTTGATATATGAGAAAATATGTTTTTCGTTGAGTTCATTTTAGATTTGAAAAATTGCTGAAGTATACAACTTAGCTTTTTAAAAGGAAAACATACAAGATCTTTAATATTCTGGTTGGACTTTGAATCCTTTTTTGGATACTAAGCCTGCAGCTTTAGGATAATTTTCGTCTGAGAAGTCTTTACTTTCAGGTCTGCTTACATTGTCAACTTTCTTCTTCATAGCTGAGGCAGGCTTTTTGACAGCAGATTGAAGTCTCTTCTTTTTATCCTTGGTGACTCTTCCGTCTTCTTTTTCAATACCATCTTCAGTGTAAACATAGTAAACGTTAGACTGATTTTCCAAGTTTTGGAGAGTGATATCTTCATCTTCATCGTCGAGAGCAGTTTTGATGGCATTTGAACTTTTTCAGAGACATTGCCATCAAACTCTTCGACAGTTCTTTCTGGCAATTCAAGAGGCAAATCAAGGACATTGTCACCTCTCAAACGAGGGTTAGGATCTCCAAAGTTCTTGGCCATTCTGGCATATTCAGTCGTGGGGCTGGTTAAGCCAAGAGAAGAGTTGGGTTTTTGCTCTCTGAGAGCGTTTCCTGATAGATGGAGATTAGGAAGGATCCAGTCATCGATTTCTTCGGACCAGACTGATCTGAGCTCAATTTTGTTGGCTTCATCTTGTGGAATGAAGTGGTCAATAACGAGACGAGCTTAGCCTCCATTTCCTTGATCTTTGCTTAATCTTGGACCTTGACAATTCACTCTCCGTCTTTTCCGATGGAGAATCCACCAGGTCCTCTTTGGAATTGAGCTAATTGATTCTTGAGATTATTTATTTCTTCTTGGAATTCTCTCAACATAGCATCTTTGGGATCTTCGTTGATCTTGGGTTTATTCTTGATATTCTTTGCTCTATGAGCCATGACTGTTTTGGTATTACCTCCGAGAGAATCTTGGAGGAGTCTGGTCAGTTTGGAGCCTCCGTAGGGAATATGTTGGGACTTGGAGTCAACGAGAGCAGAGATAACGTTACCCAAAGTTATCAAAGACTGGTTGATGTTGATGGCCTCCTTGAAACGATCACCAGTGGCTTGAGTTTTGCTTTGTCTTTCAGAACCAGCCAGATCGACCAGATTCAGTCTCCCCATTCTGATATGACTTTGTCCATCGGGTCCGATTTCTGAAGCTTCAACGGGGATAGTGAAAATAGTAGAGTGAGAGCGGAAAGAACCTTCATTCATTGAAGTTGCTCCAACAGCTCTATTTTTTCTACCAGTTTCAAGTTTTTGATGCATTTCTTCGACACTTTGGACTGGGAAGGAGATAAGATCCTTGACATAAACACCAAAATCAGGTTTTTCTCTGAGGTCCAATTTCTTCTTTGGGTTGTTTACAAGCAAATCTCTGATTTCTTCGTTGTAGAGTTCCAAGAGAGACACACGGACCAAGAATTGTTTGTTAGGAGTTCCGTCAATTTGTTTGAAGACTTGTTCAAAGGCTCTGGGAAGAAAACCTCTGAGCTCTGGTGGTTCAGGTTTACCCTCCATGGTGTGAGTTGTACTGGTACCGGTTTGACCATCAGCAAAGATGATACCATTCTAACCCCCAAGGACGGAATCAACAATGGGGAAAGCGCTTTCTTTGTAGACGCCTCCTTGAGAGGCAGTCCAATCATAAACATTATCGAAAGCAAATGTTTTTGGTTGTTCGCTGATATCGCCCTTGGGATTTCTAATCATTCCTTCTCATATTAACAATCATCTCTCTGCCATTCTGCTTTTCAGTTGAAGATAAAGGACAACATCTCATAACGACTCTAACACACTCGACGTTTTTCTCACCTGCCTTCGACATTGTTTGTGTTGACTAACTGATGAAAAATGAATTTTTCTGAATTATTTATTATATCTCGAGTAAGATCTTTGAATACATTTAAAGTTACAAACAAAATGTAACAGCATGAAAACCAGAAAACTAACATAAAAAACTCCGCGACCATTACGTGAAATTATTTTTGAGAAAGTCATCAGAAGAACTTTGTTCGCTTAAAATTTACTTGGTGAAATTGCCAAAATATTTATTGATTGTAATTTTTGAGTTTTCAAGGGTTGAAATAAAGATACTGTGTGAGTAAACTTTGTGCAAATTGTTTGGAAGAATAAAATAATTGAGGAGATGAAGGGAGAGATGGGCTAAACGAGAAAATGAGAATATGCGTGAATTAGTCTTGTATGTGTAATTTAATGATGAGAGTTTCAGTTGCATAATTACAGGTTTTAGTGCAATCTGTGAATAAATATTTTAATAAAATAGATAAAACTTTTTATTAAAGGATGATGAACTCTGGCTCTTTCAATAAAACTGGTGGCAGAAGAGTTGAAGACGAATTCGGAACTTCCCAAGCTCAAGGATTCGGCAAAACAGCTTTCAACCAAACTCAAGGAAGTATGGGAACTAACCCTGCTTCTTTGAAGGGAAAATTGATGAGCCTTGAGGTACAGACGCAAACTCTTTGTGACATAAACTAATTGTATAAAGGAAATGATCAAGTCCGTTTCTGATGAAATGAACTTCCACAAGAAGGAGGTCCAGATTTTAAAGTCTGAAAAGGACACTTTGGAAAGTGTTTTAACCATGAAGACTCAAGATGTTAAGAAGACCTTGACTAATGAACTCATGAGAATCGAAGAAGAAATGAAGAGACACTTTGCTCACCAAAAAGCCGAAAACTCTAGACTTCAACAACAAATCACCGCCCTCAAGGGAGAAAAGACTGCTTTACAACAACAATTACTCGGTAGTATTTTTTATTGGATTTTGACTCATTTCTCGTAGGTTTACAAAGAAGAATCTCCGAATTGGAAATGCAAGTTGGAAACGAAGAAAACCTTCAATAATTGTAAAGTTTTCATGCATAACGCTTTAAAAAGTATTTTTATGGGTTTGCGATTTTTATTTTGCATACCGTACCTGAGTAACAATTTATTTGTATGACAGTTTTTTGCCAAAATAAAATTGACTACTTGGTCTAGTCCCCCTCATAAATAAAAATATTTTCTTCTCTTGCGAGATATATGAAATTTCTGAAATCCTCAATAAAAGTAACACTTTTCACAATGAGGATGAATTCCAAAAAGGGGATGTAACTTATTCGAGTGATTTTCGATAAAGTTAAAACTTAACAAAATATATTGTATAATTAAAATTTGCATAACTTCTCGCTATTGAGGTCAAATGGAAGGGACATTTATGACAGGTGTGGATCTGGGACATGCATCATCTGCAATATCCCAGTTGCCAGAAGTAAAGTCGAGTTTGGTGGAGAAATCTGCGATGCCAACAGTTTTGAAAGGATCATCAAGTAAGCCAGCGCGAATCAATACGGCTTTGACAAAGACTTTACAGCCTTCTAAGAACGAGTCTTTACCACAATTGCAACCAGTATTATGAATCATTGAGAGTCTCTCATTTTTGTAGAATAAAGAGGCATTAAAGCAACCTGGATTAAGAAATTCAATGACAGAAGTGAATTTCAAGAAACCATTATTCAAGAAACTTGCAGGAGTGGCGGATTATTTTGAAAGAAACAAAACAGCAGATCCTCAAAAATCAGCATTAGTGAAGAAAAGCTTAACCTCTTGGCCTGCAAAAGAAGAAGAAGGAATTCGTAATCATGCAGACGCGTTCAATGCAAAAATTATCGAGTGAGAATATGGGTTAAGCTTTGAACTAACTTGGAAATATAGGAAATATGATCAACTTTATCAAACCAAGAAGGGATTCCATGAAGCAGGAGCTCAAGAAAATTTAGCAAAAAGAAAACATTTCTTCCAAGAAATTGAAAAGCAAGAAGTATAGGAAATGAGTTGAATGATTTTATTTATCCTCCTTTTTAGTCGAAATTGCAAGGAGAACAAAAGAAGTACGATTTGATTTGCTTTGAAATCCAAAGAAAGGAAAGAGTTTTGAGACAATTGGCAAATCAAGCTTCAGATTTGGAGAAGAAATTAGAGGATACCGAAGAAATTGTACAACCTCCAAGATGAAAAGTTTGAATTAATTTTGTAGGAGAAAAGAAAAAAAGAAAAGACTGAAGAATTGAATCAATGGGAAGAAAAAATTGAAATTGAAGAGCATAGAAATGAATGCCTTAGACATATGAAACAATTGAAGAAAGTAATGATAATGATGGTGAAATATTTTTAAAAACTATCCATAGGAACTTTTATTGAATGTGAAGAAGAGATATCAGGAGAGAAAGGATACATGTGATCTTCATGATGAAGGAATCCAGTACTGCAATAAGAACAAATCAGATCAAGTTTTGAGCACAATTGACAAGCTTCTTGGAGGCAAACAATGTGACCCAGATAGAGCCTTTGCTTCAGTGAATCGCCTAATTGCTTATTACGAGAGAGTTCAAACTTGCAATAAACATAGACCAGTATTCAAAGAGACAGATACAGAAGAGGATAGGCAAAGAAAGATTGAACAGGAAAAATTAGACATCAAAGCTTGTGTTGCAAGGAAGAGATTACTGGCTCAAGAGATGAGAAAGAAAGCCGGAATTAAAGACGTTCAAGTTCTTGATCCAGAATTTGAACAACTTCTTGAGAATGAGGTTTCAGAATTCGAAGAAAAGAGAAACTTGAGAGAAATATTCAGACATGAAAAGGTGCTTGAAGAAGAGTTACGCCGTCAAGAAGAAGAGGAAGAAAGAAGAGCAGCTCAGACAAGAGAGAATAAGCGCAGAGATGAAGAAAACAAGAGATTGCAAAAGCAAGCTGAACATCAAAAAGAACTGGATGGAATAAAGAACAAGTTTGAAGGCCTTCAAAAAGTGACTCATGTCACTCATAAAGAAGATTTACTTGACTACTTTGAAGGATTGGAACAAAGGAGTGCCACCCTTGAGACTGAGATTAACGCATCCAATGATTATATCAAAGTCAAGAAAGAAGAATTGAAGGAACTCAAGAAACAGCTGAAATTCAAGAAATTCGAAGAAGTGGAAGTTCCTAAAGATAACTTCCCCAAGGATATTCGCATTGATGACTTGGAAATAATTCTCCGCAACAAACAAAATGAAGCAGCTGATAGAGAAAATCACGTAGATTGAAGATTCTGATATTTGGTTTCTAACGTTCATTTTTTAGATTAAGAGACTTGAAAAATTATCATATGAAGTTTGCACAGTTATTAGTAGAGTATTGAAGCAGCTTCAAAAGAGCAAGACTCCAATGCCCGTTGACAAGAGCAATGTGGTTGATTTGCTGAGTATTTGTGGTTTGAAGTTAGAACGAATGTTGACTGTGGTTATTAAGAAGAAAAAGACCTTCTTCATTGAAAGCATCAACACTGTAATGATATCCTGAGGATTTTAAAAATTCTGAATGATTTTATTTAGGATGGTACAATCAAAGAAGGACCACCATCATATATGAATATTGTTTCTGATGATGTCTACAACAAGAGTAGAAAAGTCTATGAAAAAGAACGACCAGGTGACATTGGTAAGATTTCTTGAAAACAATGAATCCTAAAAACTTTTGTAGGTGAAGAATTTGAAGATGATTATCTTTCTCAATTGAGAAATAGCATTAAGCACAACGAATTCTTGGACTCCCCACTTTAAAATATTTTTATTCTTCTGTTGTATACTTTTCGAATTTTTTTGTGAGAAAATGCTTGTATGATTTATTTTGATGAGAATTTTAATTCATTTGTTTATTTTTAAGGATGATGGAAAAATGTTTTATTTACCGTAATAGACGCTTAAATAAAAACATTAAATACAATTTTTATGAATATTGTTGTAAACATGAATGTGAATATAAAATAAATTTAGCTAACTGTGTTGGGTTGAACAAAAAATTTGTTCAATTTTTTTTAGAGGCGAGAATAGTCTTGCCATTTTGAGTCATTCTTCCTTTTCTCCAATCAGAAGTATCGAACTCTTCTCCTAATTTTTTGATTTTTCTGGATCGACTAGAGATTCTTTGGATTGGCTGTTCCTCACCTTGCTCTTCTTGAGCAACCTTGGTATTTTTGAAAGTTTTGACTAAAAGGTTAAAAAAATTCGTATCGAGAGTCATACTTCTTGTTGATTGTCTTCGATTTTGGTTTTCTTCTGTCATGACAAAAGCAGACATTCTGCCTCCTCTTTGACCAGCGTGTTCTTCATCTCTTGAATCTGCGGTTTCAACACTGTTGACATCATCTTGTTCACCTTTCAAGGCATTTAATTTTGATTGTGCAGCGCCATTTTCAAGACAAATTTTTTTTATATGAGGAATTTTGCCATAAGTTTCGCCTAAAACGATGAGATAAATCGAGAAAATTAAAAATCAGATACTATTGAGAATATTTGCGAAAAAGTCAGCTTTATTCATTTTGACACTGTCGGTGATACATTGGCAAGATTTAACAGTTGGTAAAATTTCGAGCCATTTGGTGGAAGCAAAGTTGACAGCTTCAGCGATGTTGAAGCCCCAATTAAATCCAGCGTGATAAGCGCCTCCGCTTGTGAGGACAAATTCTCCAGGATATTGGGCAACTCTAATAAAATTATTAATTGATAAGACTTTGGTTTAAATAAATACTTGTGAATTTTTAGATCAGGAATTTTTTGTTTGAGAAGGTATGGGTTGATCAAGACTGTTTTGTGTCTGACAAACTCTTTGCACTTGGAAAAGCCTTCAACGAAATATTGTTTGGCGAAATTTTCAAGTTTGTGACTTTCTGAGAGTGGTATGCAATACCAAAATCTTGAAAATTAAGAGTGGATATAAAAAGGGTTTTTTACTTGGGTTTTCCATAATGGTTGTAGTTGATGCTATAGAGGTCAAGATCCTCTTTATGCCATCCAAACATGGTCTTCCATGATCCGACGTACAAATAGGGGTTGTTTACGCCAGAAATAGGATTTTTAAGACCAGTTCTTGAATTTAGGTTTGTAAAAAAATCAAATGAGAAACATTACTTGAGAACACCAGGAAGATCACGCAAGTCCCAGGGAGTATCGGATTCGAAGAGGGTACCAGCCATGTCTGCCCCATAAAGAGGGGGACTAAAAGCGATATTTTTCCAGAACTGGGGAATTTTTAAAATGAGAGTGCTATTAATGGGAAAACTTACCATCTCTTCGACTTCTTCAATCTTCTTGTCATCAGTTAAATGATCGAAGCATTCAACCTTCTTTCTGTACTCGTTAAGTTTCATGGACTTTTTCTGGATCAAGAGAAGTTCATAGATTCCTGAGATGAATTAATTAAATCACAAGACAAGAATTCAAACCTGATTTTCCTTGAACATTTTGTTCGATAGGAGCATGTACGGATAAATGGTCAAAGTCATGAACATAAGGAGATTTGCGTGCCTTCCACTTGGCAGGGGGGATAACCTAAATTGATGGGTAAATGGTGAACTTTTCCGATTTTTTACTTTGATCACACCATAATTGCTAAAAAGTTGTTCTTGATCAAGTTTTTCAATGAATTGTTCAAAATCGCTGAATTCCTCGGCAGTTGGCCTGAGAATTTTGGTAATGGGGATATCAGTGTCGTTAATCATTCCCGTGTTCGAGGAGACTTTTAGAATTGATTTATCAATCAGAAGCCTTTAAATTAATTATCTATCCTATAAACAAATCTATTGAAAGTAAAAACCTCTTAAAAGATCGATGAAAATTCAGGTAATTCTTTGAAAAGAAATATCCAAGACATAACTGAAACTTTTGTTGCTTGAGAATTTTTTTTTTTAATGCAAGAATTTAAAATGGGATGATGCCGAGACTTGAGTGAAAGGAAAGTTTCTTGGCAAATTTTCTCATAATATGATCAATATTCTGATATCGATCTCGAGTGAACTTTTCAAAATTTTTTTGTCCCTTGATTGAAGATGGTATTTAGTTAGAGACTGAATTAAAGTACTCAACTCGATTTAAAGCGAGCAATACGAGGCATCAAATCAAGAGCGCAAAGTAAATTTAAATATTTTTTTTATTAGAGGAAATTTCTAAATTCTGAAAATATCCTGGATAATGAGAATTGGGGATGGAAAAGCATTTTTCTTGGAGGGGCTGAGTTGATGATCACAATAAGCAATTACAATGTAAGTAAAGTGAACAGATATTTCATTATTTATATTCAACAACCCAAAAGAGATATAAATTTGTTATATAGATAAGTGAATAAAAATATGTAACCGTTATCTATCCCATCTTGTACAATAAGATAGCAAGAGGGCCTTCATAGAAAAACATGTAGTGCTTTGCTTCATATGAGCTATATGCGTGGAAAGATTTTCCTATTATGTGATTAGTTTATGGTGTCGAGTTGTGTTGAAAAAAAACCAAAACATGTCATGAAATTAGATTCTGTTGTTTGAAAAGAAGAGAATATTGAAAGAAAACTCTTTCAAGAATTCAATCATAAGAGATGATACTTACCAACGATGCAATGCCAGTTTGGTCCGTATTTTTCATCAAAATGTTTTTTGATTATTTCAGCAATTTTACTTTCAACTTTGTTATTCTCAGTTACTAATTTAGCCTATTTAAAATTGAATATGATTATTTTGAGTCATAATACCATTCTTAAAGCTTCAGATCTCATTTCACCGCTTTCAGGCATGTCAACAACAAGTTCTTTGGTTTTTCCTTCAGACATCTTCTTAAAATCTGACAATTTGATTTGAAATTTTATTTATTTATTTAAAAACCAGGATTTCGATCTCATAAAAATTTTTTCTCCTTGAAAAGAAAGAATTTATTTGAGGATTTTTTTTTGGGTAAAACAACAAAGTATGATTTTTAAAAAATATTTTCTCTCAAATAACGACATTTTGTTTGCTCAGAAATTTTTTTTGAAAATGGGATGAGTTGGAATATTGCGTCACAGAAGAAGAAACGAATGTTTCCAGTTTCGAATTTTAAAAATCTGAATTAGTCAAAAATATATTTAGAGATGATTATTAGGGTTTTGGGTTTGGGGTTTGGGGTTTGGGGTTTGGGGTTGGGGGTTTGG
>Ga0182738_1000371_pt1 | contig 65271 bp, 54 predicted proteins | sample eDN5th30CBELigMG_FD_128876 | JGI IMG/M metagenome (GOLD analysis project Ga0182738, IMG submission 128876) | Enriched Miracle-Growth compost microbial communities from Emeryville, California, USA - eDNA 5th pass 30_C BE-Lig MG (version 2)... ... | reverse complement strand
TCCGCACGGGGAATGGATGAACGGAATGCCCGCGGAGACCGCTTTTAATACGCTGCATCCGCCGAATTCCCCCTATCCGGACTGCCACGAAAACGTCGCTTACGGCTGGTACGACAGCCGGGGAGTCTGGAGCGCCCGCAGCCGGCACGCCTCCGGCGTCCACGCCCTGCTGGCCGACGGCTCCTGTCGCTACATCAGCAATTCCATCCACTTGCCGACATGGCACTCCCTGGGCGCCATCGCCGACGGACACCCCCTGGCTGATTTTTAACAACAACACAGGTGTCCCGCTCTCCCGCAACCTGGCAAGGCTCTCTTCGATGAACACCCCCGAAAGTGGTCGCTGCCCAAAATCCGCGAACTCTCGACGGAGTCAAACAGAAAACTGAGCCGGTCAAAGCGGCCGAATTATTGGGAGAGACTGACGAATGTGTCAACTGGCCCATCGAAGACAAGGAACGTCTCCGCTGACTGACCGGAGATCATGCCTCCTCGCAACTGGCGGAGGAATGCCCCGACACGCAGATCATCAGCGTGACCGACAGTGACTGTTGGTGATGTTGAACTGCTCGAGGCGGGGAGAGCGCCATTCCACGCTTTTTTCTGAAGTCAAATTGCATTTGCATTAAAAATCAAAAAAGAGCGTAATGACCATTGACGATCGTTCTTCATGGTTCTATTTTAACGTTCAGTGCAAATGCATATTATTATCAAATGCATCTTGCTGTAAATTTGCCTGGATGGAATCACGCAACGGTTCGTCCGGGAGGGAACCACCCACTTCTGAAAGGGGCAAACACATGTTGCAAAAACTGCGCAAGGTTCTGCGGAACAAAAAAGGACAGGGACTGGTGGAATACGCCATTCTCATCGGCGGCGTGGCACTGGTCTGCCTGGCGGCGGTCGCCCTGCTGGGGCACAAGACGAATGACATCATCGCCTTGGTCACGGGGGTTCTGCCAGGTGCTCACACGGACGACAACGGGCCGATCCTCAGCGGCAAGCTGGTTGCCACGTCCATCGACTCCAATGGCGGAATCGGACTGGACCTGGCAGCAGCCAGCGCCGGCGGAGCCACTTATAGCCTGGGGTACAATCTGGGATTGGAAGGGGGGGCGGGCGGTGGCACTGTGGCATCTCTGGTCGTGGAAGCACATCCCGACGCTGATTGATTCTTCATTTGACGGATGAACGAGAGAGAGAGAGCAATACGGCGCTCGCGGGCGCATCGAGTCAAAGCCTGCTCACGTTCACTGTGGGCAGGCTTTTTTCACACGTAGGGGCACCGTCAGGGGAAATTACCTGTGATCTGGTTGACGATGGTGTTCTGCGGTATTGCCTGCTTTTTCGATCTGAAGGATCGGGAAATTCCTGATCCGTTGTGCGGGGTGACGCTGCTGAGCGGGCTGTTCTGTGCCGCCCTGGGCTGGCTGTCGATTTCCTGGCAAGGATCACTCATGGGCTTTTTCGTGGCGTTCCTTCTGGTCATCCCCTTCGCTCTGAGAGATGGATTGGGAGGGGGCGATTTGAAACTGCTCGCAGCCTTGGGGGCATGGCTGGGGCCATGGGGGGCTCTGAGCGTCCTGTGCTGGACGGCCCTGAGTGGCATGATTGTCGCCCTGATTGTTGCCGGAGCAGGACGAAAGGATTTCGCGTATGCCCCCGCGATCACGCTGGGGACACTGATCTACCTGGTGTTCCCCCAAGGATTGGCATGGGTGGCGGGATGGGGATAGGGACAGTCGCAGGGAATCAATTCCATGGCTGCTGCGATTGAGCCATCCTGTTTGCTGCTGATCCGGATTGTGCTTGTTCAATCTTCAGTATTTCGCGAAAGCACACTTGCATTTGATATGCATTTCAATATTAAATTATTATGCATTCAAAATGTTTCTGTAGTACCAGAGGGGCACAACGTTGATAGAAATGCGATCAAGGACAGTAGTACGATCTGCCCGACGAAATTTTGGATCCCTGTTTGTCGGTCTGTTACTTCTGAGCCTGGCGGGAGTGACGATCATTGGATTGCGGAGAGCGGGATTTTTCGGTCCACGCAAGCCATCCTATGCCGGGCTCGTTCCCTGTCCCGCAACAGCGCGACCGCTGACAGCTTATGCGGCCGTCGCCAAGGAAGACTTAGTTGACGCCAAAACACTGCAAATCAAAGTGGCGTGGCTCCCTCCGGAAGTTGTGGGAAAAGACGTTCTCAGAGACATCTCGCAGATTGTGGGACGGGTGGCAGCCAGGGATAAAGCCCTGGGCATGGTCTTTACGGAGCGGGATTTTCTTCCGAAAGGGACCCGTCCTGGGGTGGCAGCCGGTGTTCCTCCCGGTAAGCGGGCATTGACGATTCCTGCGGAAAAAGTGACCGGCCTCGAACTGTTGCGGCAGGGGGACAGGTTTGATCTGGTGGTGGCGCTCCCTTCCCAGGCATCGTTGGACCAATCGAACGTGGAATATGCGGTCCTGCTGGGGGGCATCAAGCCGATGGATACGCGAGCCGGTCAACTGGCCCGACAGACAGGCGTCCGCACGCTGGCCAAAGAAGGGACGATGGTGGCGCTGGTCCAGGGCAAGCATACGTCTACTTCCGGCAAGGAGGGGCTGGTTGTCCCATCAGGAAATCGCACGACGAAAGCCACGGAAGTCCAGGCGGTGATCGCCATTTCCCCCGAGGAGGTGAATCGTGTTTCCGAAGCGATGGGACAGGATCTGAAAATCTTCTGCGTGGCTCATAGTGGTCATGCGGAGAGTGCCAGCCATCAGACTGTTGAACCTTCACTGGAAGGGATGATTGCTGTCCCCGCGCCAGTGAACCGGCTTGTGGCCTTCTCCGCGATCACGCAGGAAGACCTGGCGGATTCCGTGACGGGAAAGCTGAACGTCTACTATTTCCCACTTGAGAAGATTGCTGCGGAATGGAAAACAGATTTCACACAGCTGATCGGCCGCGTGGTTAACCGGGATGTCGAACCGGGGACCATTCTCACTGAGAACGACCTGCTGCCGCCGGGAACCCGTCCGGGGCCGTCCGCGGGGGCACCGCCGGGCATGGTCGTCGTGCAAGTCCCGTCCGAACGAATTCAAGGGCTGCAGGGTCTGGCTCGTGGAGATCGGTTTGCGATTCATGCGCAGCTGCCGCAGCAGGTTCGTCCGGCCTTTGAAGCGGTCCAATGGGCCATGATTGCGGGCGGTCAACTTTCCCCGGAAGACCTCCGCCTGCAGGAGGAGCTTCAGACCGGGATTCGAGTCGTCACGAATAATGCCGTACTGGTGATGCCTGCTAAGAATCGAACTGAGGGGACAACCGTTGCAACCTGCTCGATTGCGATTCCTCAAGGAGAAGCCATTTCCCTTCGCCAGTATCTGCAACTCGAGGAACCACTGACAGCAGTGATTCATTCGAACCAGATGGCTGAGCCCGAATCCCCCGTGAAACTGGAGGCTCACGAATCCCTGGATCAGCCCGTTCGTTCCGTGTCCATCCTGCCGGTGGCCTGGCAACGGGATGCCGCGTCAGGCATGGTTCCCGTTCCTATTACCGCGCGGCCTCTGAAACCGTTTGCCCGAATTCAGGCGGAAGACTTCATCGATCCAGCCACCGGGAAGATTCGTCTCTTTTACTTCCCTGAATCGAAAGTGAAAAAGACATGGGTGACGGATGTTTCCGCTTTACTCGATCGGATCGTTACTCATGAAATTGAGGCCGGGCGGGTGATTCAGGGAAGCGACCTGCTCCCGGAAGGAACACGACCGGGAGTCGTGGCAGGCGTCGGTCCGGGAGAAGTGGCGATTTCCATTGACGACCGGTTGCTGCGCGGACTGAAAGAGGCGCATGTGGGTGACATCTTCACCGTGATGGGAACCCGGCCGTTCTCTCCCCAGCATCAGTTTCAAAGCGTCCGTCAGCCGTTGCCGGTTGATCCCCAGGGAGCCAGCGTGCTGGGAAGCGGAACGCTGTTTGATCAGGCGAGCGTCAACATCCTGGCGGAAAACGTCCGATTGATTTCCATTGGAGTTCCCCGAGAGATCGAGGAAACCCGCACGGTCACGCGGGTGATTCCGGCCAGCGTGGAATACCAGGGGGACAAGATCGTTCGAGCCAGCTCCGAAGCGACGTATCAGGAACCCCAGGCTGTCTCGGTCACGGTGCAGGAATACGTCATCGCGATTTCGCCACAAAACGTCGCGTTGCTGGGCGAGGCGATTGTCACGAGAACGCCGATGCAAGCGGTCCTTCGTTCCAGTCATCCGGCAGAGCAACAGGATGAGGAACAGCGAGAACTCCGCCCGACGGAAGCTGTTCCCGGGATTTCCCAGAAAGACCCCCTGCAGGCAGGAAACGTCATTGAACACATTCGAGGCAATGCGATCGAACGTGAATTCTGGTTGTCATCAACGAATCCCGAGACAGAGCAGAAAAACGCTGTGAAGCCGTAGCCATCTGTTGAAAGGCGCACAGACAGAAATGTGTGTGCCACCAGACACTGCAATGGAACTGGTCCCCAGTAGGAGAAATGATATTTCACAACTTCACCTGTTGCTGGTCAGCCCGGATTCGTCACTCTCGGACGAATTGCAAAACGCTCTACATGCACTGCCTCAGGAACAAGTCGTCGTGCACGTGGCCCGGGATCTGGCGCGGGCGGTGGATCTGGCCCGGAGCAGACATCCGGCACTGGCGATTGTGGAAATGACGGATCATCTGGAGACGTTACGGACATTCGCGGTTGAGCTGCGGGCGGTCGCTCCGCAGCTGATGCTGGCGGCAACGTATCGTGCGGAGGCGTTTGCTCCGGAAACCTGGGAACGGACGTCGGAAGGGGCGATTTTCGTCGAGGGAGTTCGCGCGGGATTTCAAGATTTTCTCCGCCGTCCTCTCGCCACGGGGGACCTCCGGCAACTGCTGGTGCGCCTCCATCACGGAGATGAAGTCAACCCGCAGCCGCCAGGGAAAGTAATCACCTTTATCAGTAATAAAGGGGGAGTTGGAAAATCCACGCTGGCGGTCAATACGGCTTGCCGGCTGGCGCAGCGTCATCCGGAACAAGTGCTGCTGATCGACTGTTCGCTGCAAATGGGGCTGTGTGCTCCGATGCTGGATCTGCGGCCCAAGACCAGCCTGCTGGATGCCGTGCATGAACGTCACCGGCTGGACCCGATGCTGATCCGTCAATTGGCCACGCCGCACGTCAGCGGACTCGATCTTCTGGCGGCTCCTCCGGATGCTCTGGCAGCAACCGCCATCAACGATGAGATCCTGGTCCATGTGCTGACTCTCGCCAGACGGACGTACCGGTATGTCGTCGTCGATACTTTTCCCCTGTTCGATCGCGTGATCATGGCCACTCTGGATGTGGCAGATCGGGCGTTCATTGTACTGGACAATATCGTGCCGACGGTCCTGAGCGCCGCCCGTCTGTTGCAGTTGATGGACAACCTGGCCCACCCCGCCGAGCGGCGGCGAGTGGTCGTCAACCGCTTCAGCCATGTCGCGGGGAATCCGACCCTGGATGATATCGAACGGAGCCTGAACCGGAAGGTCGACCATGTGCTGCCGTTTGACCGGCGGGTGATGACCGCTGCAAATCTAGGGCAGCCGTATGCATTAAGTCCCCGCTGGTGGTCTGGAACGGAACGGGGGCTGCGGGAAATCGTGACGGAGATCGAGCAGGAAGGCCCAAATCCTCAAGCTTCGGTGGCGGGAGAAATTGCTTCTCACCAGATCCCCTCCTCCACGGGGAACGGTTCCCTGAACGTGATGCCGACAGCGACCGGGGAGCTTGCGCATGGCCGCTCCTGATTCTTCAGACCAGCAATCGAAACGCGATTCGTTCGCTCACTTGTCGTTCGAGATTCCGACGGAACGTCTGCGCAAAAAGGACTCGGCCTATGGACAGCAGGATCCGGTCACAAATGCGCCCCCTTCCTTCTTCACAGGCGCCGGCCATCGTGCCGCGTACCAGTCCGTCAAAGGGCGTCTGCATGAACGCCTGCTGGATGAGCTGAGTGATGAAGAGCTGACGACGCAGCCCGAAGAATTGATTGCCGCATGGGTGCAGCAATTTGTCGACCGGGTGCTCAGCACGGAGGACCTGCCGCTCAACGAGGTGGAACGGCGACAACTGGCCGATGACCTGCGGGATGAGACACTCGGCGTCGGTCCGCTGGCAGCCCTGATGGCCGATCCCGCGATCACGGATATCCTCGTAAATGGTCCGTCCCGGGTCTACGTGGAAAAATTCGGCAAGCTGGAACTGACGACCGTCCATTTTCGAGACACGGAACATCTGGTGCGCATCATTCAAAGAATTGCAGCCCGGGTTGGTCGAAGGATTGATGAGTCGGCACCGATGGTCGATGCCCGCCTGCCGGACGGCAGTCGTGTCAACGCGACACTGCCGCCGATTACCATTGACGGTCCGACGCTTTCGATCCGACGTTTTGGACGCCGTCGTCTGCGCCGGTCGGATCTGTTGCGACTGGGCATGTTTTCACCCGCCATGATGCAGTTCATGGAGCTGATTGTGCGTTATCGGAAAAATGTGCTCGTGGCAGGCGGCACGGGGGCAGGGAAGTCAACTTTTCTCGGTGCGTTATGCGAAGTCATTCCCGAAGATGAAAGAATCATCACCATTGAAGATGCAGCGGAATTAACGCTCGACCAGACGCATGTCATCCGCCAGGAAACCCGCCCGGCGAACCTGGAAGGTCAAGGACGAGTGACTGCCCGGGACCTGGTCATCAATTCACTCCGTATGCGACCGGACCGCATCATCGTCGGAGAAGTTCGCGGCGCCGAAGCATTGGACATGCTCCAGGCGATGAATACCGGGCATGACGGCAGCCTGACAACCGTCCATGCCAACAGCCCCCGCGATGCCCTGTCGCGGCTGGAAACCATGGTCTTGATGGCGGAACTGGATCTACCTTCCCGGGCCATTCGCGAACAGATTTCTTCCGCCATCGAATTCATCGTCTTCGTCCGGCGTTTTGACGATGGAGTCCGCCGCGTTGAATTCATCAGCGAACTGACGGGAATGGAGGAGCTCACTCCGCAACTTCAGGATATCTTTCGATTTCAACAGAACGGCCGTCATGGCAAGCGCATTCAGGGGACATTTCAGGCAACCGGGATCGTGCCCCGCTGCATTTACGAACTTCGCGAACGCGGACTCAATGTCCCGATGAGTTTGTTTCAGTCCGATGCCAGCCCGGCGTCCACCTCGAACGTTCCTCAGCAACCGGAATGAGTGAGAGTGACGTATGCGTTGGATGATTGGATTCATGATCCTGACAGGGGCCAGCGGGATACTCCTCTGGCTGTTCCGATCGGCAATGTTGGCGAGGCTGACAAGAGAACGGTTGTGGAATGCCGAGTCTGGTCCTGCTGATGTCGATGATCATGTCCCCGTTGATTTGAAGCCCGCAATCCGCCGGTATCGCTGGCTGGCAGTGCTCAGCGGCGGCTTCGTCTCGCTGGGATTGCATTTCCTGGTTGGATTTCCCTGGATTTATAGCCTCGCACTGGGATGTTTGACGGGGCTGATTGCCTGGCAGCTCGAAGCAACGTTCCTGGCCTGGCAGACCCGCCGTCTGGAACAACAACTGGCGGAGGCCATTGACATGATGATCGCAGCGGTGAAGTCCGGCTCCAGTCTGCCGGGGGCATTGGAGTCCGCATTGACGATTCTCAAAGACCCATTACGACGGGAATTCGACCTGCTCGTCGGTCGTGTCCGGCTGGGTGATTCTCCGCTGGATGCCCTGGCGGAACTTGAAGACCGGGTTCCGCTGGAGACGTATCGGCTGTTTATTCAGACCCTGTCCGTCAACTGGATGATCGGCGGCCGATTGTCGCAGACACTCGCGAACGTGGCCCGCACGATTCGTGATCGCATTGAACTGAATCGCCGCCTGCATGCCATGACCACCCAGGGGCGATTATCGGTCATCAGCGTCATGGTGATTACGTATTTCATCGCAGCCCTGATGTGGCGGAACGACCCGGATCGAATGGGCGGCTTTCTAACGTCGAAAATTGGTCAGGGAATCGTTGCTATGGCACTGATCTTACAGGGGATCGGGATTGTCTGGATCTCCCGCATCAGCCAGGCCAGGTTTTAGGGAGCATGATGACGCCGGTATTATGGATCATTGCCATCATCTGGGCTGGCCTGTTGCCATTGTCCGCCTGGCTGTTGCGCCATGCCTGGTTGCGGCAATCGGCCGGGCAGCGATTGCAGACGCATCTGCAATCAGATGCGGACCCGGATCAAGCTGTTTCAGCACGCTCCTGGTTGGGGTGGTGGCTGTATCGGGCCGGCTTTCGATCCCCGCAAGCTCCCTGGTCTTTTGCAGGTCTGACCCTGCTGGGATTTCTGATCGGAGGACTGGGTGTCTGGCTGGTGACCGCCATGGGGGCTGTGGTCCAGTTGGAACTGATCTTGCAGACGATCCCGGGCGGCGTGGGCGAAGTCTTCCTGCCGTTCGTGTGGGCTTCTCCGTGGCTGGCCGCTTCGACCTTGGCCGCCATCCCCGCACTGGTCGTACGACGGCAGCGTCTGCGCAGAATCACAGCGATCGAACAGGATCTGCCCATCACGCTGGATCTCTTCTCCACACTCGCTGAAGCGGGTCTCAGCTTTGATGCCGCGCTCGCTCGCATCCTGGTGAGCCAACGCGACGAACGCCCTTTAGCAATGGAATTTCAGATCTTTCAACTGGACCTCCTGGCCGGGCGGTCCCGTGTGGAAGCCCTGAGGAGGCTGATGACTCGAATTGACGTCCCCTGGTTCTCACTGTTTATTTCCGCGGTCATGCACGCTGAGCAGATTGGCGCGGGTCTGGCGCAGACGCTGAAAAATCAGGCGGAAGATTTACGGAATCGCCGTCGGGAACGCGCCCTGGCCCTGGCGATGGCGGTTCCCGTGAAGCTGCTTTTTCCGCTGATCGTCTGCTTTCTTCCTGGCATCATGGCAGCAGCGCTCGGGCCGATTCTCTTCCAGATTGTGCAGGTGCTGGACCAGTTTCTCAGCGGGAGCCTCTGATGAGCCATTCCCGGAAAACCGGTCGTCTTGTCAATGTGTCGACCAGTGAAGTGGTTGTGCAGCATGTGGAACTTGCCAACACATGGTGGAGCCGGTTCATCGGGCTGCAGTTTCGTAAAGAATTGCCGACGAATACTGCTCTGCTGATCGCACCTTGCAGCTCGATTCACACGTGCTGGATGCGGTTCGCAATTGACGTTGTTTTTCTTGATGCCGACGGCGTCATCGTTGATGTTCGCGACAATCTTCGCCCTTGGTCAATCTGTTTTTCCCGCAGTCCGGCAACGCAAGTCCTTGAATTTTCGAATGGCTGTCGTCCGGCATCCCTGCAGATCGGGCAACGGATGCGATACGAAGCGCCACTGTGAGACGGCGCCATCAGATCCGGACAGCCATCTGTTGAAAACGCACAGACAAGGATGTCTGTCTCCCCAGAGGCTTCTGGTTCATTGAAAAAGTGGGCTCGATATTTCTGTCTGGCCGAGATGTTCTCTTTTTCAACAAGCTGGCAGGTCTTCTTTCTTTGCACAACAATGAATGTGCAAGTAACTTGCATGTGCGATTTTGTGCAAGTTTGTCGCCGGTACGTCCGATACTACCGTTATAAACTGCCCGTTCTTACTGTGGATGAAGGTTTCGTAAACGTGATTCCGAACCAGTTGAAATTCAGAATTCCGTTGCGGCCTTGGTCGTGGATGCTGACACTTGCTGGTCTGGCCGTTTTTGCCGACCCCACTTTGGGCCAGGAGACCCGTTTTCTTCCTCCGCTCCCTGCCGGAAATTCCCAGAGTGAATCGCTCCTGCCTGGTTCAGCAGGAAATCTCACCCCCGAATCGAACAGCCCTTATGTCGCTGAGCGGATCGACCCGGATCACACCCTGGAACTCCAGGTGGGGCGGCCCACCATTCTCCGGCTGACTCAGCCTCCCCTGCGGGACCAGATCGGCGATCCCAAAACCCTCGAGTTACTGAACATCACGGAAACAGAGTTGTCATTAACCGGCTTGCAGGTCGGCACGACAGTGCTGAATTTCTGGTTCGGCCCGCCTGGCCGATTGGGCGAACAGCATGTTGTCAGCTATCTGGTTCGTGTCTTGGAAGATCCGGAAGAGGTCGAGCGTTTTCGGATTCTCCTGGCTCGCCTGGAGCAGGAAATCAATCGCTCTTTCCCGAACAGCGTTGTGCAGCTCTCCTATGTCGGCCGGCAGGTGCTGGTCCGTGGCCAAGCCAGGGATATCGAAGAAGCGACCAGCATCCTTCGCATTGTGACAATGAGCCTGCCACGTGCTGAACAGGCCGAGCAGCCCTTTGATCCCCGGCAATTCTTTCTGCCCGGTGTGAATGGGGATGACATCATCGAAGCGGGAGGGGCGGAAGAATTCCTGCAAGGGCAGAATTCCACAGGAGTCAACAGCACGCGACTCAATCAGCGCGTGGTCAACCTCCTGGAAATCGCCGGCATCCATCAGGTGATGCTGAAAGTCACTGTCGCCGAAGTGAATCGGAATGCGACCCGCGCCATCGGCGCCGATTTACGGATCGGAGGAAGCAGCGGTGTCGATCTGTTTTCGCTCTTCCCAATGGCCACGCTGGGGTCTCCCATTGGAGCAGGCGCTTCTCTCCTCGTGGACCGGACCGACTTCGATCTGGCTCTGAGTGCGCTCAAAACAATGAAACTGGCCCGGACGCTGGCAGAGCCGAACCTGGTGACGTTGAACGGACAGCCTGCCAATTTCCTGGTGGGGGGCGAGTTTCCGATTCCAGAAATTACGGGGTTCACGGGTTCCGGACTACAGGGAGTCGCCTTTGTTCCCTATGGAGTTCAACTTCAATTCACTCCCACGGTAACCGATCGCAATCGCATCCGTCTGCGAATGCGATCCCAGGTCAGTACCCGCAGTACGGACACCGTGAACGTGGCCGGATCGGACGTTCCCTCCAACTTGAACCAACGAAATTTCCAGACAACCGTCGAATTGCAAGAAGGTCAGACGCTGGCGATCGCCGGTCTGATCCAAAACAGCCACACTGGCGGTTCCAGCCGTGTTCCGTTTCTGGGAGACATCCCTTATCTGGGACGGCTGTTTTCTTCTGATTCGGGAACGTATGACGAACAGGAACTGGTCGTCCTGGTCACCCCATATCTCGTGAATCCCGTGGAGGGAGATACGCCGTTGCCGTTGCCTGGTTCGGACTATTTTGAGCCGTCGGATTTTGAATTCTTCATCAAAGGTCAGTTGCAAGGTTGCCGGAGCGAAGATTTCCGCTCCGCAGTGAGAACGGATCTGCCGAAAATGAAAGCGTTCCGCCGACTCGAACAGCAATACATCATCGGGCAACCCGGCCATTCAAATGGTTTGCTCTGCCCTGCCCCCTGAAGCAGAACCTCAAACAAAACATTCCGCGATCCGCTCGTGGCTAAGAACTCTTCACCCGTTGAATCGTTTTGCCCACAGCCCCAAGAGTGCCCCATGCCGAAATTACCTCTCTGGAAATTTCCCTGTCTGGCTGTCGGAATTGCCTGTGGAGCATGGATTCCTGCTTCACTTCCGGCCCAGGAGTTAGATTGTCCTGTCAATAATTCCATGCCACTTTCCAGTGGAACGCATGGTCCTCTCCGGCCATTTGACTTCCCCTGTACATCGATTCCGGCTCCGACGGGAACCTATGTCCGCGGCTGGCAACAAGCCATGATCGGTTCCGCTGCCCGGCAACGAGTTCTGATCAGCAGGCGGGAATGGTATTCCGGCGGAACGCAACTGGGGCCGGAGGGCCTGCAACATTTAAATACCCTCGCTTTGGATCCGGGTTGCGAAGGACGCATTGTGATCGAAGCGGAACCCGTCTTGATTGCCCCCCGGCAGACCTATGAAGAAGCCCTCGCAGCAAATCATGAACTCAATGAACGCCGCCGTCAGATGATTGTCGCGGAGTTGCTGGAACGTGGATGGACCGATGCCGATCAGTTCGTCACGGTATCGAATGTCTCCCACGTCGGAATTCGGGGCATCGAAGCGCCGATGATCTATTCACGGGGGTTCCAGAACCGAGGACGAGGCAATCAGGGGAATTCCGGAGGCAGCAACGGAGGCATGGGAGGCGGTGGTTTTGGTGGCATGATGGGTGGCGGCGGAGGGTTCTTTTAATGAATCAATCCTTCCTGTCCAAATTTGAAGAGCATGTCCAGTTCACAAGTCTCCGCGCACGATCAAAGTCATGGGAATGGAACAAACGCTGGACACTTCTTCTTTTCGCCATTGGCCTGTGGACTCTGTGTGGTTGTCAAGCATTCTCTAAGCGGACGCCTGAAACAGCGGCGCCCAACGAACTGGCGGGCGGTCCCAGCCGTCTGGCGACAGTCAATTCCGGTCAGAAAGCGGACGTATGTATCGCCACGGCAGCGGAGCTGGCCCGGCATGGACGAGACGAACAGGCCATCAAGGAATATCTGCACGCTCGCGAATTTGACGCTCGGATCAAAGGGGTGGCCCACCCGCTGGCGGTGCTCTATGACCGCAAGGGCATGGCGGATGCCGCTGAACGCGAATATCAATGCGCGCTCCGGGAGACTCCGAAAAACGCAGATCTTCTCAACGATTACGGTTACTTTCTCTACTCTCGAAACGATCTGGATGCCGCTGAAACGACACTCGGAAAAGCCTTGAAGCTTCAGCCTCGTCATCCCAAGGCCCAACTGAATCTCGCGCTGGTCCTGGCGGAACGCCGGCAGTATGGCGCTGCGATGAAGGAGTTTCAGGCAGCCGTGGGAGAAGCTGCGGCCCATCATAATCTGGCTGTGATTCTGGCGCGGCATGGAGAGAAAGAAAAAGCACAAGAACATCTGCAACGGGCTGCCAGACTCGATCCCAGCCTGGCTCAATCCCGCGAAATGCTCTCTTTTCTGAGCGAAGAACTTTCTCCCGGAAAAGCCCTCCTGCCGGCATCTCTGGAAATTGTCAACGACGGGATGAGACATCATTCCCAAAACGTTGACCCGGCGCGCGAACATTTTTATCAATGAGCAAGGTTTTTCACAATCTCTTCCCGGCGGAGCGCAGCAGGTGTGAGTTCCAGTTGTTGAGGCTGAAGCGCATAGGCTTTTGTCAGCGGGGTCAGTTCGTCTCCCTGTTTCTGGCTTACGCCGTGAAGCGTTATCCGGGCCGGAAATGCCAGTGCGGAAAGTCCCCCCAGCCCCCCGTATTTTCGGGCTCCAGGAACCATATTGGGATCGTTGCTGGCTGTCACTTCGGCAAAAGTGAATTCTTGCAGGTCGGCCAGAAGGTGATCGACATCGGCCGGCAGATCGGGGCGAGCGAGAAGCGTCCAGACCCCTGCAGCTCCTGTCCCGACCAGGGTGATCCGGCGGAATTTCTGATCCCGAAGTGCCTGAACGACGGCTTCGATATCCCGAACCCGTTCCGCCAGTGGTGTCAGATTATATCCATAAACAAAACCGGTATATTCCTTGTCCAGGGAGGATGATTGATGTCCGGGAGACGCCTTTTCAAAACGGGAGAGAAGCAGATTCTTCGCGGGATTGTCCTGGCCGGTTAAAAAGAGATCGGCGGAAGCCACCGCGAGTCCGGCATCCAGAAGCTTTTGAACAGACTTTTCGATCTTTCCATCAGCTTGTTTCAGATGCGACTTCCCTGCTCCGTCCAGCCAGAGAACGGCATGTTCTTTTGGTGTTTCCGTATTGGGAAGCAGAATTGTGACGGGAACACGCGCGCGGTCATAGCTGACAATCCATTCCGTTGATGTTCCCGGGGCATCTGATGAAGTGATGGACTCCGCATGAACATCCTCAATCGGAGCGGGAGGAAACAAGACTCGCCGCGCTCCGGCCAACATGCCATGAAAATCGGCTGACTTCCCGGTGAAAGGCCCCGCAGCCAGCAGTTGTTCGAACGTCAGCTTGTCTCGAGCCCGCATGTATTCCCGTAGTTCTGGTTCTTTCAGTGCGTCTTTCGGGCGGGGATGTTCGGCATTGAAGACCGTCAATTCCTCCGTTGTCAACGGCCAGAAGTCTGTCTGATGAACGGGAGATGTTTGCTCCAGGTGCAAATGAGTATTGAACCAGTCATACATCATTTCCCGGGAGATCTGATTGTAGTTGTGCTGAAACTGCGGAAAGCATTTCGCCAGCACGAGGTCTTTTTTCCCGAACAGGGAATAGACCTGTTGCAGTTCGGGGTACCCTTTGGTTTCGATATCGATGGTCCAGTCATGGGCTCCGCTCATGGCCAGCGGACGCGGGGCCGCCAGAGCGGCAATGGCGATGTTGTTGATACCGACCCGGAGATAGTCGGCGTTTTCACAGACACACCCTCCCTGCATGGCGGTGGAGACCATCACCGCTGGGAAAGCGACGGTGACGCGCGGATCGACCGCCGTGAGAAGAAACGTCTGTGTTCCGCCTCCGCTGGCGCCGGTCACACCGATTCGGGACGCATCCACTTCCGGCAGCGACGTCACGAAGTCGATCGCCCGCATGGAGTTCCAGGTTTGCAAACCGAGTTTGTTGTGCAGCCAGAGTGCTGCATCAGCGTCATTGAATCCGCCCCGATGTTCCAGCGGTCCATTGTCCGCCACGCCAATCATGTCGTAATGAAATACAACACACCCCAGGCGGGCCAGTTCCACCATCCGGGCCTGCAAGGGGGATCGCGCTCCGGACAGGAATTTTTCCGCCCCGATCTTCAGTTGCAGGGCTGCGGGTTCCGGACCGGAATCGGTGAACCGGCCGTTTGCCCAGTGCCCATGGGGACAGAGGACCGCAGGGATCTTTCCATTGGTTTTCTTGGGCCGATACAGGCTGCCGGTGACATAATGCCCGGGCAGACTGGCGAAATAAACCCGTTCGACGGTGTAGTCTCCCCGATCAACGGCGCCGTGAATCACCGGTTTGAGCGGCTCTTTTTCTGGCATCGGCCAGAGCCCACAGGCCACCAGCACCCGTTCCCGGATGCGTTGGGATTCGACTTTCCACTCTTCCAGCGTGGATGGGGGCGTCCAGGGATGGTCATGGTCGTACAGGGAGAAAAGAGCCTGGGATCGCGGATCCGGAGTTAACAAGGGCTTGAGTTGCCTGCACCAGATCTCATAGCCCGCGGGGGAGAGATGCAGGCCGTCTTTGGCGAACAGTTCCGGACGTGGCTCCTGTTTTTCGTTGAGCATGGAAGGAGCGATGTCGAGAAAGATGAGCAAAGGATCTTTCTCGCATTCCGCCTGAATCAGGTTGTTGGCCTGGCGAATCAGTTCGATCTGATGCCAGCGCTTGATACTTGGCTTGATGGCAATATAAATCAGCGAGGTTTTGGGCAGTTGTTGATGAACGAGCACGGCCAGCTTTTTGAAATCGTCGCGAACGGTTTCCGGAGACCGGTCGGCAGCAATGTCATTATCGCCGGCATAAAAAACAATCTGGCGCGGCTGATGCGGCAAGACAATGCGGGGGAAAAAATGGACCGAATCGGGAATGATCGATCCACCGAATCCGCGATTGATCGCATCCACCCCGGGAAGAGTTTCCGGCAACTTCCACAGACGGATGCTGGAACTTCCCAGGAAGAGAATCTGGCCGGGCGCGGGAGGATGGTCCTGATCGGCCTGCTCGAATGCGGCAATCTGTTTTTCAAACCGGGCGGGATCACGATCCGCAGCCACGGACAACAAGGGGCCGGAATAAGCAGCAAGCAATCCACAGATAAGGGCTCTCGCGAAGAATGAAAGAGACCAGTTGCAAGGGCGGGATTGTGTCGCAGGCATCAAGAAATCTCCTGAATCAAGGAATTCAGAGTTGTCGATGCGACTGTAATCCAGGCGGATTTTCATTGCCAGTCAGGGAGAGTTTTGATGAGAACTTCCCGCAGCGCAAAGCCAGTGCCATCCGTCAGGGTTTCAAGTCAAACGTGGCGTTGTTTTCGCCCTTTTCCACGGTCATGCTCAGATCGCTGGTCCGTTCGTCCTGATATTTCTTCGGGACATTCTGAAGAGGATTGACCGGTTGTTCACTCGGTAAGCCGGGAGGAACATCTCCCTGATCGGGAGGCAGGAGATAAACAACATACTTTCCGACCGGGATGGGGGTGGTCATCTGAAACGTCCCTTCCGGCGACAGCTTCGCAGCCTGATTCACCCCCAGTTCTGATGAGGATAAAACGACTTGTCCACCCGTGACCGGTTTTCCTTCAGCGGCGACGCTTCCGGAGACAGTTCCGGTCACAACCTGATTCTTTCCGCATCCCGCGAGATTCAGAGTCAGACTGCCGACCAGGATCAGCTTCAGACAGGAAAAAAACAATTTCGATTGCATGAAACTCGCTTTCTATGCCCTGGCTGGGACTTGCCCCCAGGAAAGACAACAACATCGCGGAAACCAGATCACCGAAGCTGGGCCAGGAGAACCGGGCTTTCGCCGGAAGGAATTCAAACGGGAGAAATCAGAGCGGAGTTGCAAATGGTGTCTCACGTCGATCCTGATGAAATACAGGGAATTTAAGGCCGAGCGTGATCGAATAATGACCAAACTGGTCTAGAACTCCCCGACCACAAAACCATCTGCACGGGCGGCGAGGCGCCGCATGGTTTCCATGTTGATGTTGTCGGAAATGAAGCGTACGCTGCCGTCGGCCAGCAACCCGTGAATTCCGCCCGTATGAGCCGATGTCAGCGGCGTGTTGGGAAGATAGGTCTGATTTCCGAAGGCGGGAGCAGTCGAGGGATTGGAGCGGGAACGCACGACATGCAAACCCGTTCCCCAGGAAGCTGTTCCTGGCGGGTTTCCGGAAATAAACCCTGTCCATCCGCCAAAATAGTTGCTGCGATAATCCTGTCCGCCGATGAATCCGGACTGTTCCGCGATAATCAGGGTATTGGAGGTGCCATCGGTGACATCCCGCATGGACGTCACGACCTGAATCGGGAGAATTCCATTATTGCACCACATGGAACCGGATGTTCCCCAGGAAGAGACACAAGTGCCGCCGTAACTGGTTCCTCCCGCATCATAGGCACCGGCAATGCCGACATAGTCCATAGTCATGCCGGTCTCTTTTCCAAGGGCCGAATTGGGTGAAGCAAGGCCGTTGTTGGTGACGGGACTCGTTGCGGTATTGAATGCCGATGCCGGGCTGGACGGACATTTGTAGACGGGCACGAAAAGGTTGTTCAGGACGGAATTTTCGACATCATAACCGGAGCCAATCCCGGTATTTCCGTTGCCGGCCATGAAACCATGATTCATGGGAGCGGCAAAGTTTAATCGGTTAAAAACATTCGCCTGATCGATCTGCGCAAGAATTGCGGAGCGCCAGTTCGGCTTGTAAGTGGGGCTCTGTCCTCCGATTGGAAAAGTCCGGTAAGTGTCGTGATAGTTGTGCAGCCCCAGTCCGATCTGCTTGAGGTTGTTCTTACACTGGGATCGCCTCGCCGCTTCCCGGGCCTGCTGGACCGCCGGCAACAGAAGGGCGATCAGCACGGCAATAATGGCAATGACAACCAGAAGCTCGATTAATGTAAAGCCCCTCCTGCAACGGGAGCGGCGTTTCATGGACTCCACCAGATTGCGGGTGCAGGCAGCGAAAAGCATTGGAGGCCTCTTCTGAGCTGAAAAACGTTCCCGTCAGGAATGGAATAACTCGATTAATCATTCTACCGAAAACAGGCGGTATTCCGGAAGCCGAACCGGAAACAAGGACGATAAAACCAACCCCCGCGTCAGTAAGCTTCTTTTCTTTCTATTCACGGTCCCATTTCAGCGCCCAGGGATCACTCGTTAACTCCTGGAACCGTTTCATTTTTTGCTGGTAGGATTTCAGCCGGTCTTTCAGATCCGGATTGTCCGCGAGGTTATGCAGTTCGAGCGGATCATTTCGGAGATCGTAGAATTCGAATCGGGGTCGCTGAGAGTATTGCTGAACGGTTTTCTTACCATACAGCGCGTCCGGGCCGCGGCTGAGCTGAGCTTGCCATGTTGCGGAGTCGTACAGGTCCGAAGCAAAGGGAAACGGGAGCGGACTGGCGATGTTCCAGATGAATTTGTAATCGCGGTCCCGGATGGCCCGCATTGGGTAATACATCGTGACTTCATGCAGGCCATGGGAAGCGATCACTTCATCCCAGCCGGAGGGATTGCTTTCTCCCAGGATACGTGCCCAGGATTTTCCCGGATAGTAAAATTTCTGCTGCTGCGGCCGGGCGGGCGGAGGATCGCTGAGATGGGCCGACAAGAGGCTTTCCGGCGTCAGCGCTCCCGCGAAATCGAGTAGTGAAGGGGTCACATCGATATGGCTGATCATGGCCTGCGAGACCACTCCCTTTTTCGGTTCGTAGGGATTACGGACGACAAACGGCACGCGCAGCCCGGGATCATAGGTTGTTGTCTTTGCTCCTGGCATGGCGATTCCATGGTCCGATGTGAACACCACCAGCGTTTTGCTCTCCAGTCCCGCTGCCTTCAGAATTTCCAGCAGATGGCCGAAGCCACGATCGATCCGGGCACAGGCCTGATAGTATTGCGCAAGTTCCGCGCGGCATTCGGGAGTGTCGGGAAGGAAATCTGGAACCGGAACAGTCGCGGGATCGAAGACCTGTTCGTCGGGAGTGCGGGGGTCGTCCGCGCGGGCAGGATTGCCAAACAGGTTCGGCTTGTATTTCAGCGGAGAATTTTCGAGCTCATCGGCGCTTCGGTGGGGATCGGTTGCTCCGATATAGAGAAAGAATGGACGTTCATCCTTGGCGGTGATGAACTTCCGGCAGGCTTCCACCATTCGCCAGGTATCGCGCGGATTTGCTTTCATGTACGTTTCAAAATGATAGACCGGTTCCGGAAGGACGTGCAGCTTGCCGATATGTCCGGTGCGATAACCCGCCGCTGCCAGTCGAACCGGGAGCGTCATTGGTTTCACCTGGTCCAGTGACGAGAAATGATGAACGCTATGCGCCAGTCCGTACTGGCCATTGGAATGGGTATGGAGTCCCGACAGGATGACCGCCCGACTGGGGCTGCAACTGGCTGTTGTGGCAAATGCGTTTTGAAAAAGCGTCCCCTCTTTGGCGAATGCGTCCAGGTGCGGAGAAATCGCCACCGGATCTCCATAGCACCCCAGCGTCGGACTCTGGTCATCCGTAATGAAAAAGATGATATTGCGTTCCGCTGCCCATAGCGGAACCTGTGAGGCAGCCAGCAGAAACAGACAGCACAGCGCGATCCGGGTTTTCAATGTCAACTCCTGATGCGAAGGGAGCCTGACGCCTGAATTCATGACGCCAGGGAAATCGTTACAGAGACCAATCCCGAGCGCTATGATGATCGAATTCGGGCTGCGGTTGCAACGTTGCCGGAAAGAGTTTTGCTCACGGGGATCGTCCCGGACGTTTCGGGAAGGGGCGCCTGCTGGTTTGCTATCGTGCCAGAATGTCATAGATGTCCACCGTGCTGGTGGCTTCCCGAAGTTGACTGACCATCTCCGGATCACTCATCTTCCGGGCAATTTTCCCGAGCAGAATGACCTGCAATTCCGGTTTCTCTTCGGGAGTCACCAGCAGAAAAATGAATCGCACAAGTTCAGTCGACTGCGGATTGAAGGCGATTCCGTCCTGGCTGCGTCCAAAGACGATCACCGGACTTTTCAATTGTGGACAACGGGCGTGAGGAATGGCGACCCCCTGGCCAATTTCGGTCGAAAACTGATGTTCGCGTTCAATCGCATTCTCCGCAATATGCGCATCGCGCGGCAGTGATGTTGCTGGAATGATCGCGGCCAGTTCCTGAATTGCTTCTTCGGCTGTCTCCGCGAAAAGATTGATTTTCGCATTGCCGACTTTCAGGGCATCGGCAATGGAAACTTCTTCCTCGCGCGGATATTCATCTTCGATCCGGCCAATCAACTGTTCCAGAATATCTTCCATCGTGATGATGCCGACGGGACGGCTGAGACTTTCCACCAGGCACAATGTGCTTCCTTCTTCCTGCAAGCGGGTCAGCAGGGAGTGAACGTCTTCATCCACACCCACTTTGGCGAGCGGGCGGATCAGATGGATCCATTCGGTTCCGCTGGAAGCCTCTCCCACCAGGTCTCGGGCGAGAAGATAGCCGATGGGATAGCCGCCGGGAGTTCGCAAGACCGGCCAGCGGGAGAAATGCTGTTCCGCCACTTGCTGGCGGACCTGTTCCACCGACGAACTGGCGAGCAGGCACTGGACTTTCGCCCAGGGAATCATCAGGTGATGCACCTTCTGGCGGCCCAGGTTGGAGACGTTGTCCAGGAGCAGCCGCAATCGGAGATCGAGAACGGTTTTCTCGACATCGTCCCGGCTGGCTCCGAAGTCAGAGAGGACCAGTCGGGCCAGGGCGATGGCGGCTTCCCCTTCTTCGAAGACCGCGGCCGACGCTCCGGATTCTTCCAGAAGTTTGCGTTCGCCCAGGTAGCGGGCCCGCACCAGGATACGGATTTTCGGGTTCAACTGGCGGGCAGCGGAAATAATGACTCCCGCGCTGCTGGACTGCGGGAGAGTGACAACCAGATGGCTGGCCCGGGCAGCTCCGGCCTGCTCCAGAATCGCTTCCCGGGTGCCGTCACCATAGATGGCCAACTGGCCATTGCGGTTAGCTTCGTTCACCGCGTCCATGTTCATGTCGATGATCACGGTTTGTAAACCCGCGTCGCGCAACAGACGATTCACCGTCCGTCCCACGGGACCATAACCGATCACAATGGCCAGCCGTTCCGCGGGAGTCGCGGGCTGGGCAACTTCACTGGCCACGTTCTGATTGAGTCGCCGAATCCGCGCATCGGACCGCAGGTTCAGGAGTTTCCACAGCACGGGCCGCTTCCGCAGGAATTCTTCCAGCACCGGTAACAGCCGATAGATCATCGGGTTTGTCGTGATCGTCAGCATGGCACATCCGACCAGGACGCTGTGAGACTTATCGGAAATCAGTCCGTAGGACCGGGCCACTTCAGAGAGGATGAACGAAAATTCCCCGATCTGCGCCAGGGCGAGTGCCACCGTCAGCCCCGTTCGGACCGACCAGCCCGTGACAGCAACCAGCAGCATCGCCGACAACGGTTTGACCACCAGGATCACGAACAATGAAATCAACATCAACAGCGGATGCTCAATGAGCGACATGGGATCGAAAATCATCCCCACGGAAACGAAGAAAATCACCGCGAACGCATCCCGGAGCGGCAAAGCATCCGCCGCCGCCTGATGGCTGACCGGAGACTGGGCGACCATCATTCCCGCCAGAAATGCCCCCAGTGCCATTGACGCTCCGAAGGCTGCATAAGCTCCTGCCGCCACGGAGATGGAAAAAACCAGGACCGTCAGCGTGAACAGTTCCCGGGAACGGAGCCGGGCCACTTTTTCCAGTGCATACGGAATGACCCGCATTCCAAACAGCATGACGATGATCAGTAAAATGACCAGTTTCCCGAGGGCCATGGCAATCGGAATGAGCGGATGAACTTCGGTCGCGGCTGATTCCGCTCCCGGGGCCTGACCGATGGTCGGAATCATCACCAGCACAATCACCGTCAGCAGGTCTTCCACCAGCAGCCAGCCGACGGCCACGTGTCCTTCCGGAGTATGCATCACATGGGCGTCCATCAGCACCCGCATCAGTACCACTGTACTGGCCACGGAAAGGGCCAGTCCCACGACGATGGATTCTTTCACGGGAAGACCAGCCAGTTCAAACAATACCACGCTGGCCAGCGTGGCCATGGTCGATTGGCCGATGGCCCCCGGCAATGAGACTCCCTGAACGGCAATTAAATCTTTCAGATGAAAATGCAGGCCGACCCCGAACATCAACAGGATTACCCCCACTTCCGCAAGTTGATGGGCAATATGTTCATCGCCCACAAAGCCGGGAGTGTGCGGGCCAATCACAATCCCCGCCGCCAGATAACCGACAATCGGAGAGAGTCGCAGCCACTGCGTTAACAGCCCAAAGATCCAGGCAACGGCGAAAGCAGCGGCAATTGTGGTGATTAACGGCAACTCAGGCATGGAACAACATCATTCCAGATTCAAAGACGATTCAGAGATTTCCAACAAAGGAGACATTCTGCTTTGGATGGGGGCGATCAGCAACCGCCCCCTTGTCTGGAAAGGCCAATGTCTCCGGAATTCGCTTCCGACTGTAGTGAAAGGTTTTCGTTAGAAACAGTCGGGCTCCTGTACGAAGTCGGCAGAAATTTGAACTTCGATCTCTTTCGGAGTCCTGGAACGAAGCTGGAAAGGGTGTCTCAAGCAGATTCTGATGAAACACAGGGAATTTAAGGCTGAACGTGATCGAACAAAGCCCAAACTGGCCTCAGCAGCAGAACATTGTTCAGCCCGGAACAGCGAGGTTGTCCGCCGGCAAAGGAAACATGGGAAGGGGCGATTCGAAGGCAGGAGGATCCAGCCTGCGGCAGAATCTGCGGATTTCTTCGGGAGGGTGTTTCCGAATTCAGCGATGCACTGGCCACTGCAACCGGGCGGAATGTCGGAAGTTAGGGGATTCCGGCGGCATCTGGCTGCAGAACGGCAGGGAAACCCGCCCTTGTTCCACATTTTTGTCTTTGATAGAGACCCTTCCATCGGAGCTGCAATCTGCTGGAGAAGGAATCTCCCAGCATGACGGCCCGGCCTGCCTGTTCGTCTGAGACTGACCCGGAACGTTGCTGTGTCCAATTTTCCGCGAAATCTGTCCGTCACAACAAACAGCGATTCCATCGGAGCAGACATGTCGCTGACTCATCAGCAGAAACCTCTCATTCTTCGTGTTTTCGATCCTTCGTTGATCCTGGGAGGCCTGAGCACGGTGGCGTTCTATTCCGTGGTCAGCCTCCCCGGCATCCGGGAGACGCCGCTGTATCACTACACCACGGAACACGCGGTGGAGTATGTGATCGTCACTCTGTTCCTGTGGGGTCTGTGTGACATCGCTTTGCGGCTCTGTTCGTTTCCAAAAGAATTTCTGGCGATGCGCCAGCAATGGCTCCCGGAACGGGAAGGACGCGAGCCGATCTCCCAGGCAGCGGTCTTGCTGCAGGGATTGCATCAGCAACGGCACTGGTTATTGACCTCCCGTGTCGGACAACGGATCTCCAAGGCCTTGCAATTCCTCGTGGAAGAGAATTCCGCGGAAGGGTTCCGTGACCACTTGCAGTATCTCTCCGAACAGGATGAAGACCGCACGCACGGAAACTATACCCTCACCCGGTTTATCGCCGGCGTGACGCCCATTCTGGGATTTCTGGGAACCGTGGTTCACTTCGGCTCAGCATTGAGCGGAATCTCCTTCGACCAGATGAGCGCCCGGCTTCCGGTGATTGTTGCGGAAATGGGAACCGCGTTTAACACCACCACCGTGGCCCTGGGAGCCTCCATGACCATGATGTTCTCGGTCTTTCTCTGTGAACGGGTGGAACGGGGCTTGATTCATTCCATTGATCATCTCCTCAACCGGGAACTGTTGAATCGTTTCGAAATTCACGATGCCAACATGGTTCCCTTTCTCGGCGTGTTGCAGACAGCCACTTCGCAGGCCCTTCAGGCCATTGACGAAACGCTCCAGCAGCAGATTTCCCTGTGGTCCCAGGCACTGGAGAAGCTGTTCCACAAGTTCGAAGAACGGCAGATCGCGGAAGCGGAAGCCTGGGATAGTGCCCTGAAACTCCTGCAAAACCGGCATGAAGCCAACGCGGACCTGCACGAAGAACGCATCCGCCAGTTGCTTGCCGGCATGGAAGCCAGTCAAAGTCAGCATATGGATCGAATTGACAAATCGCTCCAGCGGGCAGGAGCGATTGGACAGGAAATCGGCACGCTGACTGACACCCTGCATGGAATTGCCCGGGGCGAAGGGCGTCTGGCGGAACTCCAGGGAACGCTTTCCACCAATCTCCGCGTCATTCGGGAAACCCAGCAGATCGATGAAGCCATGCACGGTCTGACAGCAGCCATCCACCTGTTAACCGCCCGCCACCGTAAGTCCGATGGCGCCGACGCCGCAGCGGCATGAAAAAAGAAAGCAGGGCCAATTGCAGGTCGATCGTAGGTGCGGTCGAAGCCGGAAGGAGGAGGCTGCTGCAAGTCAGATGTCCCGTTGGAATCCGGTCTCGCCTGGAAATTCACCGGGCCGCTGACCCACCTTCAGAGAACGCTTCAATTCTGGGCTGACTCACCTTCGGTGGACGCTCCCCTCCCGGTGGGTCTGCGGTCGGATCCTCTCTGGAGGGGGCAATTCCCTGACAAACGACACTGATTTCCAATTCGCCGACCTTTGACCACACCCTACGACTCCATCTCAGCGTCACGGATGATCGATTTGGATCGCTGTTTTGGGGAATCATGTTGACGATCATCATGCCGGTGCATGACCTGCGGACAGGGGGCTCTATTCTCTTTCTCCGACTCCAAAATCGTGCCATTTGGGAATGACGGTAATTCCGGAATCGGTCACGGTGAGTCCGCGGGCACGGTCCTGGTCGTGATCCAGGCCGACATGGAATTCGGGAGGAATGTGAACGCCCTTATCGATAATGGTCCGGTGAACACGGGCATGGCGGCCGATATTCACTCCTTCAAAGAGAATGGATTCCGTCACCTGGGACCAGCTGTTGACCCGAACGTTGTGGGATAGGACGGAACGACGAACCGCCCCGCCGGAAATAATACAACCGGGGCAGACAACGCTGTCGAGGGCGTGTCCGACTCGCTGAGGATCGGCCTTTTCGTCGGCGAAGACGAATTTAGGGGGCGGCAAAGGGGGATGATAACCCCGGATGGGCCAGGTGTAGTCGTACAGGTTTAATTGCGGATTGACCGCCACCAGATCCATCTGGGCTTCATAATAAGCGTCCAGCGTCCCCACATCCCGCCAGTAATATTCGTCTCCCGTGTTCCGGTCATGAAACGGATAGGCGCGGACCCGGCTGGTATTGATCATTGCGGGAATAACATCTTTCCCGAAGTCATGCGAGGTTCGTTGCTGAGTGGCATCGCGGCAGAGTTCATCGAGCAGAAAGCTGGTCTTGAAGACGTAGATGCCCATGGAGGCCAGGCAACGTTGCGGATCGCCGGGAATGGGAAACGGGCGATCGGGTTTTTCGAGAAATCGGTGGACCCAGTAATCCTCATCGATTCCCATAATTCCAAAGGCCCGCCCCTCTTCCAGGCTCACGGGAAGACAGCCGATCGTGCAGTCCGCATTGTTGCTGACATGGTCAGCCATCAGTTTGGAATAGTCCATCTTGTAGATATGATCGCCGGAGAGAATCAGCAGGTGCTCGGGGTCATATTGCTCAATGGTATAAATGTTCTGGTAAACGGCATCGGCGGTCCCCCGATACCAGTGTTCTCCCAGGCGTTGTTGCGGAGGAAGAACGTCGATGAATTCGTTCAGTTCCCGGCAGAGAAAATGCCAGGCCTGGCGAATATGACGATCGAGGCTGGCTGCTTTGTACTGGGTGAGAATGAGAATTCGCCGCAAGTTGCTGTTCAGCCAATTTGAGAGTGGAAAATCAATGATCCGGTAAGTTCCCCCAAATGGGACACCGGGTTTGGCCCGGTCGTTCGTCAGCGGTTCCAGGCGGGTCCCCTTGCCACCGGCCAGGATCAAAGTCAGAACATTTTCCATGAAGCGTATCTCGGGAAAAATTGGAGGAAGTCGAGCAGAATGCGGCCGGTTCGTTCCGGCCGCAACCAAAGTCATCCGTGCTGCCCAAAATCCTCGCCAGCTGCCAAAACTCAGAACATTTGTCGTATGAGGGGATCGAATGTGGCTGGGGTGCAAATTGGAACCGCGGCGTCCAGCTCCTGGGAATTTCTTTTTCCGACAATCTCACTCATTTTCTTGAATCGCCATGTTGCTGTCGTTCCCGCCCCCGGATGATGAGGTCATCCTATCCGGTCTCCCGGATCAATCCAGTCTCGTTTTTTGCATGAGAATAAAATCTCGCAGAACTGGGAAGGGGCTTTCTTGAGACTTCCAGGTCCTTACGAATGAAGGAGGAGAAATGATGTATCTGTCGTTCTTTTTCCGGGCCTTTGATCCCAGTTCCCTTTCCGTCAGGCTCCGTTCTGTTATTTTGTTCAAAGTTTTTCATGGCCCCACCATTCTACCCTGACAAGCTCCGGAACAGCATCCGCAGGCTCGTTGGCCTGCTTGTCCCAGATCCCTCAACCTGTCCATTCCGGTTGGAAGCTCCAGTAGAATCGGGGGGGCAGAGTTCCCGATATCGGGGGGCAACGAACGGAGTCGTTTCGAAACCGTCTGAAAATCAGTCATGGTCTTTCACTTCTGTCGGTATTTCATTTCATCTGCGAAGAGGAGCACTCCGATGTCGAGATTCCGGTCCATGTTGCTCGCGAGTCTGATGCTGATCCTCACGTCCCCTTCTTTCGCACAACGCCCGCAAAAGACGGAAATCCGAACCGGAACCGTGAAGGAAATCCGACAGAGAGGGCGGTCACGGACGCTGATTGTGAATTGTGATGGGGAAGAACTTTCGTTTGCGATCACTCCCCGGGTGAATGTCGAAGTGAAGTTGACCGGCGGAGATGATTCCCTGATTCAGCGGGGAGTGATCCTCGATGGTCGGGGAACGCTCTCGAATAAGCAGGTTTTTCTGACATCGGGAAGCGTCCGCCTCGCTTCTCCGGGTATGAAAGTTCCGGAATCGAAGATGGAAAAGCCGGAATCGCTGGAGCCGGGCGAAAGCCTGAATTCGCAACAGATTTCCGGACTGGTCATGGTTCGTGAAACTTCGAAGGAATATCCGGAGTATGAAGAGGTCCTGTTGCGATCCAACGGAAATCTTCCGAAGATCATGTTCCAGAAAGGGCTGAGTCTGAACGTCATCAGCAGTGATATCGACGATGCCGCTCCTGATCAGGCTGTCGAACTGGAAGTGGTTCCCGGCCGCAACGACAAACTCATGCTTGTCCGCGCGACGATTGAAGGGGGAACCTATCTGCCTCCGGAACCCAGAAAGAAATCAAAGTAAGTCATCCATGTCCGATCCATTTTATGATTTTGATGTTGTGGTGATCGGGGCTGGTCATGCAGGAACGGAAGCGGCCTTGGCGGCGGCCCGGATGGGAGCGCGGACCGCGCTGCTGACCATGAATTGCGATACGGTTGGGCAGATGAGTTGCAATCCGGCAATTGGCGGCGTGGCGAAAGGCCAGATTGTCCGGGAAATCGATGCCCTGGGAGGGGAGATGGGCCGGTGCATTGACGCCACCGGGATCCAGTTCCGCGTTTTGAATCGCGGCAAGGGACCCGCCATGTGGAGTCCCCGAGCCCAGGCCGACAAAAAAGCATATCAATTCCTGATGAAACTGACTGTTGAACAGCAGGATCATCTGACGCTGGCCCAGGAGATGGTGGAAGAGTTACTGGTCGAAGGAAATTCCGCGGAATTCAACAACGCTGAACCTCCCCCCGGCCAGCGGCCGCGCATCACGGGGATTCGCGTCCGAGGAGGAGCGGTCTATCGGGCACCAGCCGTAATCGTCACCACGGGAACATTCCTGCAGGCCCTTATGCACACCGGCGAAGCCAAAACCGTGGGGGGCCGCGCCGGCGAGGGAACCACCGGCACCCTGTCCGACTGTTTCCGCAGGCTGGGATTCGAATTGCAACGATTCAAAACCGGAACGCCCGCCCGGCTGAATGGACGCACCATTGATTTTTCCACCCTGGAAATTCAACCCGGCGACACAGTCCCTGTTCCCTTCTCTTTTCTGACCGAACGGATTGAACAGGAACAACTCCCCTGCTGGCTGACTGAGACCAATTCCCACGTCCATGATGTGATTCGCGCCAATCTGCATCGGGCGCCAATGTATAGCGGGCAGATCAAATCGACCGGTCCCCGTTACTGTCCTTCCATCGAAGATAAAGTGGTTCGTTTTGCGGATAAGTCCTCGCACCAGATCTTTCTCGAACCGGAAGGACGACAGACGCTGGAATATTACTGTAATGGAATTTCCACGAGTCTTCCGCGCGATGTGCAGCTGGAGATGGTTCGCTCCATCCGCGGACTGGAACGGGCGGAAATCATGCGTTTCGGCTATGCGGTGGAATACGATTTTGCTCCGCCGACTCAGTTGATGCGGACGCTGGAAACAAAACGCGTGGCCGGGTTGTATTTTGCCGGCCAGATCAATGGAACAACCGGTTACGAAGAGGCCGCCGGCCAGGGACTGATTGCTGGCGTGAATGCCGTTTTGAAACTGCGTGGATCAGCCCCGTTTGTGCTGGACCGTTCCCAGGCTTATCTGGGAGTGCTGATCGACGACCTGGTGACCCGGGGAGTTGATGAGCCCTACCGGATGTTCACCTCGCGTGCGGAATACCGGCTGCTGCTGCGCCAGGACAATGCGGATCGCCGTCTGACCCCTCTTGGTGAAGCCATCGGACTGGTCTCTTCGGAACGGGTCGCACGGTTTCGGGCCTATGAATCCGAAGTGGAACGGGCGACGCTGCTGCTGCGGAAAATTCGTTATCAGGGCCAGTTGCTGGAAGACTGGTTGCGGCGACCTGAAGTGGAATGGGCGAAACTTTGCGAAATGTCGAGTGAACTGGCGGCGCTGGAAATCAGTCCCCGCGCACGCGAACAGGTCCAGATTGAGACGAAATACAGCGGCTACGTCAAACGGCAGCAATTGGATATCGACCGCCAGACACGGACCCAGGAGACCCGGATCCCCACCACGTTGAATTACAAAGCCATTCCTCAACTCCGTTCCGAAGCCCGGGAAAAATTTGCCCGGGTCCAACCAGCGGATCTCGCTCAGGCGGGCCGGATTAGCGGGATCACCCCTGCGGACCTCGCCATCCTGACGCTCTACCTTAAACAACCCCGCCGCTCCTGGATTGAACTTGCTGATGCAACGTCACCAGAAAATGGGGGCAATCAGGCTGAATAAGAACCGAAAAGCTGATGTCCGCTGAAATGAATTGGCGAAACCACGGGCAGTTGGCATCGCGGAACACTTGTCATTCGGAAATAACCATGATTTGCGTCACTCTTGGAAGAACCCGAAATCGAAGTATGCTGGCGGAACATGCCGCATTGGCTCAGCGGGGGGCCGAACTGGTCGAACTTCGCCTGGACTGGATCGCCCGGGCTCCCCGCCTGGGCGATCTGCTGAAAAACCGGCCCACAGCCACGATCATCACCTGTCGTCGGGCATCGGACGGGGGACGTTTCCCCGGATCGGAAGAAGACCGTCAGATCCTGTTGCGGCAGGCCATCGGCGCGGGGGTGGAATATGTCGATATCGAAGAAGATCTTGCCGCCAAAATCCCCCGGTTCGGAAAGACGAAACGGATTGTCAGCTATCATAACTTCGAAAAAACTCCGGACGACCTGGAAGCCATTCATGCCCGGATGTGCACGCTCGATGCGGATGTGGTCAAAGTTGTCACCATGGCGAATTCCCCGCTGGACAATGTTCGTCTGCTCCAGCTGATTCAAAATGCGAAGATTCCCACGGTCGCTTTCTGCATGGGCGAATATGGCACCATGAGCCGCGTGCTGTGCGGCAAATTCGGCGCCCCGTTCACCTACTGCACGTTCAGCAAGGAACGCGTCATGGCCCCTGGCCAGTTGGCGTTCGACGAAATGAAAAAGCTCTATCGCTACGACCAAATTAACGCGCAGACAGCCATTTTTGGCGTGCTGGGAGATCCCATCGGCCATAGCTGGAGTCCGCTGCTGCATAATGCCGCCTTCAAACGGATGGGACTTAATGCGGTTTATCTGCCGTTACGGGTTCCTCCCGAGGAATTCGCGAAGACACTTAAGGCCTATGAATCCGTGGGGCTGCGCGGTTACAGCGTCACGATTCCCCACAAGCAGGCCGCGTTGGAGTTCGCCGATCAGGCAGAGGAGATGGCTCGGGAAATCGGTGCGGCCAATACGCTTTATAAAAACCGGGAAGGACAATGGTGTGCCGCCAATACGGATTGTGAAGCCGCTCTGGAGAGCATTCGGATCGGACTGGCCAGGAAGGGCGATACTTCCCTGAACGGCAAGCGGGTCCTGATTCTGGGCGCCGGCGGAGCAGCCCGGGCCATCGGACTGGGAGTCTCGAACGCGGGAGGAATCGTCATGCTCGCGAACCGTTCAAAAGAGCGGGGAACAAAACTCGCGGAGGAATTGAAATGCCAGTTTGTCACCTGGGCCAATCGCGGCGCCGTGGCGGCGGATATCGTTGTGAATTGTACCCCGCTGGGGATGTCTCCGGAAATGAACGTCAGCCCGTTTGAACAATACTGGTTTCGCGATGGCATGGTCGCGTTCGACACCGTTTACAATCCGGAAAGCACATTGTTCCTCAAAGAGGCCCGGGAACACAACTGTATTGGCGTCAGCGGTGTGGAAATGTTCGTCCGGCAGGCTGCCGCCCAGTTTCGATATTTCACCGGTCGGGATATTTCGCTGGATGACATGCGCACGACATTGCGACGGGGAATCTCACCGGTGCGTGTCAAAACGGAATCGGGCCATGCCGCTCCCACGGAAGCCGCTGACAGTGCGGAAGATTCCTCCCGGGAATTGCCTGGGAAGTGAGAAGCCTTGATCAATAATAAAACCGGCCCTGATCCGCTTCCAGACAGGGAATTTTCATTGTTTGGGTTTTGTTCACGGTACTTGGAGCATTTTCCACACATCCCATGGCAACCCCGGTTCCCCATGAGAGAACATGCAAGGGCGCGAAAGTGGCTGAAAGCCGGTCGCGCCGGGGAACTCTCTTTTTTCGGTGGAACTGTCCCATCGCAGCCCTGCTGGCCATTGTCCTTGAAATGCTGGCGGTCACAACGGCTCTGCGACAAAACCAGAGTCTGACGTTTGATGAATCGTTCTTTCTGAATTGCGGGCTTCAGACTATTCATGACGGCCGGCTCGATCCCCGAATCTGTGGTGAGGGGGTGGCTCCGCTGCCGTTCATGCTGACTTATCTCCCCGGACTCATCGGAACACCGGGGGCGGATTGTCCTGTTCTCTGGTCAGGTCGAATGGATGCGCCCCAGCGAATTCAATGGCCCCGATTCCTGAATTCCCTGCTGTTTGCCGTCCCGCTGATTTTGGTCTCCTGCTTCTGGCTGCGAGCCCGGCGAGGATGGGGCCCGGCCCTGCTGGCAGCAGCATTGATTGCCCTGTCGCCGCTGATTGTGGCACATGCTTCGCTGGCAACCATGGATATGGGATTCGCCACGACGGGCTTGCTGGCTGTGATGTCACTGGGCGGAGTGCTACGAAAGCCAACCATCGGACGTATCGCCATCTCCGCCCTGCTTTCCGCAGCGGCCATTTCCTCAAAATATTCCGCAGTGTTCCTGTTTCCAGCACTGGCCCTGCTTCTGTTGATTCGCCGGGAAGCACCTGCGGAACGCTTCCCCTTTCAGGCCGTCCCGGGATGGAACGTTTTTTTGCGAACGTATGCGACCTGGTGTTTTCTGGTCCTGCTGATGTGCTGGGCCATGCACCTGTTTTCCTTTACGGGACCACTGAAAACATTCCCGTTATCGGAGACGCCGGACGATTCCCCCTGGGTACGGATGCTGGGGCGCGGTCCCTGGGCTGTCTGGATCATGGAGGTTGCCCATCATCATTTGTGGCGGCCGGCGCCGGTCTCCGGAATTCTGTTTCAGTATCTGCACAATCAGGCGGGACATACCACTTATTTACTCGGGAATGTTTCGCAATTTGGGTGGTGGTACTATTTCCCATTGACGTTCCTGTTCAAATCGACTCCCGCCGAACTGGCCCTGTTTCTGTTCCTGATGGGGTGTCTGCTGACAACCCGGCCTTCTCCGCTCCGGTTTTGGAAGGGGCTTGATCCCGATTTGCAAGCCTTTTTTGCCTGTAGTGTTATTTTCATTGCGATGGTGTTGACAGCCAGAATCAATCTTGGCCAACGCTATCTGATCCTGCTCTATCCGATCCTGATTTTATCCGGTGTTGATGCACTGGCGGTCCGGTTTTCCGGGAGAAAATGGCTGTTCGGTATCATCGCGATGATTTTGCTGGGCAGCCAGATCGCCAGTCAGCTACTGATTCATCCCTATCAGCTGGCTTATTTCAACGAGATCTCCGGAGGCTGGAAAAATGGAATCCATCTGCTCTCCGATTCAAATCTGGACTGGGGCCAGGGACTGCCGGCTCTCAAGCAGTTTCTGGATGAACACCCGCACGACCGCATCGCAATTGATCCTTATGGATATGCCCTGCCGAGTGCCTATGGGATTAACGCGGATTTCGTCAGCGACCTGCAGAAGCCCGCCCATCAATACGACGCCTTCGCCCTGTCCATCACCCGATATCAGTTTGGCGCCCAACCGGGTGGTTGTTATGCCTTCCCCTGGCTGAAACATCCGGATCGGATCGTGGGAGCTTCCATCTTTGTCTATGAGTTGGATTCCCCTGAAAAAAAGAAGCGGTTTCAAGAGATTGCCAACTGCGCGACAACGGAGAGGAGTTCCAGGAAACCGGAGCAGGTCCTCCCCAAATTCCCGATCAGGCAGGGCCATGCACCCGAATATTAGGAGTTCCTGCTGAGAAGACCTGCCGCCGCCCTTGAATTCTCCGCGAAAGTGGTCAAAAATCAACCTGTGTCGATCCATACGGGAAACGTTCCGGATCCTCTTTGACCGGGATGATTTGAAGTCGCAGGAACGACATTGGCCGCGACCGGAACCCGCCGGTTCTGCCAGGATGTTCGCCATGCAATTTCCGCAGCCGTCCGAGAACGCATTATGTCGATTGCCCAGTCCGAGCGTCTGAAAACTGATCTCACCGATCAATACGTCGTTGTTCAAGAGGGAGTTCCCGAACTCCGCCGGTTTTCCGGACTGACGGGGCAGGTCAAAACCGTCAATATGAATTGCCGGGCTCTTGTGCAGTTTGACGGACCGGTCGATATCAGTTGGTACGATATCGACCCCGCTTATTTGAAAGTCGTAGCGGCCCCGCAACCCAAACCCGCCAAACACGCCGAGAAGCCGGTTGCCGCCGCGCCAGCAGCCAAACCGGCCGCCGCCCCCAAGCCGGCCGCCGGAAAAAGTCCCTTGGAACTGGCCCGCGCACAAGGAGCCGTCTCGGGCGAGAAACCACTTTCGCCGCTGGAAAAAGCCCGCCAGCAGGGGGCCGCAACGGCGAGTGTGGCTGAAGGCCCATCCACGGACGTGGTTGAAGCTGTGACTGAACCGGCACCACCGGTGGTTGAAGAAGCTCCACCGGCTCCCCCTGCCAGTGAAGGAAAAACTTTGACTCGTCCCGGCAGCACAGCCGAAATTCTGGCACTGGCCCGGCAACAAGGCCCCGCCAAACACTGACCATAACCTGTATTCCGGCCCGCCGCGAATGATTCCGACAGGGAAGCAGCGGAGAATCCGGTCGCCGCACAGGGAATGATTCGCCAGCCGGCAGCACTTTTTCAATACAACCGATGGAATGGGATGAGCGAATCACAAAATGCTGGCTGGCATGAAGTTCCGATTCGTGTCCGTTACTCCGAGACGGACGCCATGGGACTTTTGCATCATGCCAATTACATCACCTATTTTGAAATTGCCCGTACGGAACTTTTTCGAGCCGGGGGCGGAAATTACCGCGTCATGGAGGAACGGGGATACTTCCTGGTGGTCGTCAGTGTCGAATGCCGGTATAAACGCCCCGCCCGTTACGACGATCAACTTACCCTTCGGGTTCGTCTTGATCAATGGACCGGGGCCAAGCTGGTTCATGACTATCAGATTGTCCGTGACAAGGAATTGATCGCCACGGGGAAAACGGTGTTGGCCTGCGTGGACAGGAACGGTGAAGTCCAGCGAATCACGGAAGAACTCCTGTACCCCGCCTGATGATGCCTTCCGCTGGCAGTTCGTTTCCAGATGACGGCGCAGCCAGGGAATCGACCCCGGTTCCCCCCATTGTCCAGCAATGTCTTCTCATGTCGTGGATGGGAACAAGACTGGAACGGTCCAAAGGCCCCGCTATTCTGGAATTCATCCACCGATCCCCCGGAGTCTGAGATGAAAATTGCCTATCTGGAATGTGCCACCGGAATCAGCGGTGACATGATGCTGGCAGCACTGATCGACAGCGGTGTCGATCACGAAGCCATTCAGGCGGGAATCGGCTCCCTGAAATTGCCCGGCGTGCAGCTGCATGTTCGCGATGTCATGAAAGGGTGCTTTCGGGCGACGTCCATTCACGTGGAACATCCTCCTCAACATGTCCATCGCCATTTCTCCGATATCGTGGAATTAATTGAGCAGGCCACGGACTTGACTCCCTCACAACGGGAACGAGCCATTCAGATTTTCACAGCACTGGGAAACGCGGAAGCCCGGGTGCATGGCCAGCGGCTGGAGTCCATTCATTTTCACGAAGTCGGGGCCGTCGATTCGATTGTCGATATCGTCGGGACAGCCATCGGGTTCGACCTGCTGGGAGCGGACGAAGTGGTCTGTGGACCGATCCCCACCGGCCAGGGAGAAATCAGAATGGCCCATGGAATCTGTCCAATTCCCGCGCCGGGAACCGTTGAATTACTGCGCGGCGTTCCGCTGAAAGACCTGAACGTGTTTGGAGAACTGACAACGCCTACCGGAGCCGCCATCGTGCGGGTCTTCGCGAACCGTTTTGGTTCACGACCGGAAATGACACTGACCGCCGTGGGTTGCGGGGCTGGAACCAGGGATTTGCCGGAACGGGCGAACGTTCTGCGGCTGTTTGTTGGCGAACAGACCGGGGCGACAACGACAGACAAAGTCTGTCTTCTGGAAACCAATCTGGATGATGTCAGCGGGGAAGTGATTGGATTTGTTCAACATGCCCTGTTCGCTGCGGGAGCATTTGATGTTTATCTGACTCCAATCACGATGAAGAAAAATCGCCCCGGAGTCTTGTTGAGCATTCTATGCAGCCCCCATCAGCAGCAGACCATGGAAGCGATTCTGTTCCGGGAGACCGGCACACTGGGGATCCGGCATCAGCATGTGCAGCGTTCGATCCAGCCCCGCCAGGTGCGGACAGTGCAGACACCATTTGGCGAAATCAGGGGCAAAATTTCGTGGAAAGAGACGGGCGAGACAGAGTTTTCTCCGGAATACGAAGACTGCGCACGGATTGCTGCCGACACAGGAATTCCACTCCGGGAGATCATGCGGACAGCCTGCCGATCTTTTGACCAGGACTTCCCCACGACATCCTTCCCGCCAACCTGAAAACGTCCTGGTGATTCGCCCGTCGTTTACGGAAACAGGAAGATCAATCCGGTGTAGATTCCACCGGCTGCCGCAGCGGCTGACAAATTGAAGGGAACCTGATAAATCAACTCGGGAGCATTATCTCCGGGACGGTAATATCCCAGCGAATAAACGTCTTGCCAGGGAGGAGTGAGGGCCAGTTGATAGGGAAGGCCGATCCCCTGCACCCCGAATTTCGCCAGAGAGACAAATGGTTGCATCCCATGCGGAAATTTGTGGCCGTAGCGTTCCAGCGAAACGTCCTGGAAATAGAGCGGCTTGTGCCGCAGGTTCGTGGGATACCAGCAATAATCCACCAGGGCGAACTGACGCTGTATTGTCCCTTGTGCCGGCAATTCCTGGATCTCGGGGCAACGGGCGCGTTCCTGGTCGGGCATACTGCTGGGGAGACGGCATTTATATTCGCCCGGATATTTTCCGGTGGGCGAATAATCATAATAGGGCTGAATCTGGGACACCGGACGGAAGATGTCGTCTTCCAGGCCCGGAGTATTCACGTCTTTCGTGTCGCGAGGCGCTTCCAGTTGAGCCACGTCCATGATCGGCTCCGGCGGGAGCAGGCTGGGAGTGAAACTTTTTTCGGCCGGCGGAGTGGCTTCGAGGAAATCGGTCAGCGTGATTAATGGAGTGGTCGGAGAACCGGCGGGAGCCGTGACATCGAAATAGGGAACCGGGACCGAACGGACAATTTCCGGAGTCTGCATCCGGGAATCCGCAGCGGAAACTTTTCCCCGGCCGAATGTGGATGGGGAAAAGTTCAGCGGAGACACCCCAGACCAGGGGGCTGCTTCTTCCGGAACGGATTCCGGATAAGGGGCGGCAACCCGGCCGGTCGGAAGGGCACGGACCGGAACCGCGGCTTCTTCGGCATGGACCGGCGAAGCAGAAAAATTTCCGGAAGCCAGCGTTGTGCTCAACAAGGCTGCTCCCGCACACAATGTTCCCCACCGGCAGAGAGAATCCGCCAGTGAAGTGGCTTTTGTGTGAAAGGAATCAATGATGTCCATCCACGGCATATTCCGTGGTGTAGTTGGGTGCTTCCTGGGTAATGGCGATGTCATGCGGATGGTTCTCCCTCACCGTCGCTGCCGACACCCGCAGGAATTGAGCACGGGTGCGAAGCTCTTCGATACTGCGAACGCCCAGATATCCCATCCCGGCACGCAAACCTCCAACAAGCTGGTAGAGCAACGTATTGAGATGTCCCATATAGGGGACACGTCCCTCTACACCTTCTGGAACTAATTTCGGCGTTCCGCGTCCGTCATCTTCATTTTGGCTTTGGCGATATCGCTCGCTACTTCCTTTGACCATTGCCCCCAAAGACCCCATTCCACGATATCGTTTAAATCGGCGGCCCTGATAGAGAATCATTTCCCCAGGACTTTCGTCCAGCCCTGCCAGTAATCCTCCCAGCATGACCGTAAATCCTCCTGCGGCAAGGGCTTTTGTAATATCTCCGCTATAGCGGATACCGCCGTCCGCGATTATGGGGACTCCCGAACTTCCCAAGGCTTTGGCAGCATTGGAAATGGCGGTGAGTTGTGGCACGCCGACTCCGGAGATAATTCGGGTGGTGCAGATGGACCCCGGTCCGATTCCCACTTTCACTCCGTCCGCCCCGGCATCAATGAGAGCCTGGGCTCCCTGAGTGGTGGCGATGTTGCCCGCAATGACGTCGATCGTCCATTGTTTTTTCAAGGTTTTGACTGTTTCGATCACGTTTTTGGAATGGCCATGGGCGCTATCCACGGTGAGGAAGTCGACTCCGGCATCAATCAGCCGCTCGGCCCGTTCAAAGTCGTGGACTCCAATAGCAGCCCCGACGCGGAGTCTTCCCTTTTCATCTTTATTGGCGCGAGGAAAGCGGAGATTCTTATCGATATCCTTAATGGTGATCAGCCCCTGTAACTGAAAGTTCTGATCGACCAGCAGAAGTTTTTCCACTTTATTTTCACGGAGAATCCGTTCAGCGGTTTTCAGATCGGTTTCGGCACTGGCGGTCACCAGTTTATCGCGGGTCATCACATCCTGAACCTGCGTCTGATCGGAATCGAGAAACCGGAGATCGCGGCGAGTCAGGATTCCCAGGAGCTTTCCGTCTTGATCCACGATCGGTACGCCACCGATGTTTCGGGTATCCATGATCGTGGTTGCTTCCCTGACGGTCGCGGAAGGGGGAAGCGTCAGCGGGTCAACAATCACTCCATTCTCGCTACGTTTGACCCGGTCCACTTCCATGGCCTGCTGATCGGCGGTCATGTTTTTATGAATGATGCCGACGCCCCCTTCCTGAGCCATGCCGATCGCCATGTCGCTTTCCGTCACGGTATCCATCGGGCTGGACAGAATCGGGATGTTAATGGAGATATTCCGCGTCAGTTTCGACGTGACATCGACATCCCCCGGCATGACTTCGCTGTACGCCGGGACCAGCAGAACGTCATCAAAAGTGACTCCGGTTTCCAGAATTCGGTCCTGCATGGATACTTTCCTCACAATTCTTCAGAGATAACAAATCAAGATTTCACGGAACTGAAAATCCCGCTTCAGGAGAATTCCTGAATCAGCTCCGCCTGTAATTCCCGGGCAAGATGGACGTGTTCGTCCACGCCCAATTCTTCGGCCCGGGCTGATTCCGAAAGATGTTGCCGGCTCAGAATAGTCCCGATGGTGGAACGATCCAATTCCGGAAACATTGTGGCGAGCACGCCCCGCAATAGCTTCCGTCGATGCAGAAAGACGCGTCGAATGTACTCATGAAAAAATGCACGGTCGTGAATTCTATTCCGGGCGATGATGTTCGGAGTGATTTTCACAACCGCGGAATCGACTTTTGGCCGCGGCCAGAACACGCTGGGGGGGAGCTTCTTGAGGATCCGGACTTCACACTGAGACTGTAACCAGACCGACAAGGCTCCATAATCGGCACTCCCGGGGACCGCCTGCATGCGCTCCCCGAGTTCATATTGAATCGTGACGACCATGAGCGCCAGCGGGAAATCCGTTGCCAGCAGATTGGAGATGACGGGTGTCGCCACGCTGTAGGGAAGATTCGCGACCAGCTTCAACTGGCGGTCCGGATCCATGGCCAGTTCGCGGGAGACAATTTCCAGTACGTTCTCCGCGAGGTGATTCTTGTTACGAAGAGCATCCTGATTGAGCAACGTGACATTTTGAAACGGTTGCGTGGCGGCCTGGGCCAGTTGATACAGATTGTGATCGAGCTCGACCGAAATCACATGCCCTGCTTCCCGGGCCATGAATGTTGTCATGCCTCCTGTTCCCGGTCCCACTTCCAGGACCACGTCCCGGCACGTCAGTTCCGCTTCCCGGACAATGAACTCGATGATGTTCAGATCGATCAGGAAATTCTGGCCCAGTTTCCAGCGCGGATGGATCCCGTGCCGCTCAAAAAGCTGCATCAGGTAGCTGCGGGTCTGTCGTTCCGTCTGCTCCATCATTGCCGGCTCAGCATTTTCTCCATGTATTTTCCGATCACATCGGTCTCGATGTTAACGTCGTCCCCCCGTTTTCGTGTTCCCAGGGTTGTGGCTTGAAGCGTATGAGGAATGAGCGCCACGCTGAAACGATCCTCTTCGACATGCACCAGGGTGAGCGAAACACCGTCGACAGCAACCGATCCTTTGGAAACCATCTGGCGAGTCAGATGTGGAGGAACGCGGAACCACAATGTGGTCCATTCTCCTTCCTGGGACAGATCATCCACCTGGCCAATCCCATCCACATGCCCCTGAACAAAGTGCCCCCCCAATCGGTCCGAAGGTCGTAAAGCCCGTTCCAGGTTGACCAGCGTTCCTGCTGAAAGATGTTGCAGATTCGTCCGGGAACAGGTTTCCCGACCCGCCTGGAATGTCCAGCGATTCCCCTCGATCCCGATGATGGTGAGACAACAGCCGTTTATGGCAATACTGTCTCCAATCCGCGCGTTCTGCCAGTCATCCAGCGTATCGGGAACTTCCAGCGTCAGGTCCAAACCCGGGCCGCTGGGAACCATTAAGACAATTTTTCCAAGTCCTTCAATCAGTCCTGTAAACATCTGAAATCAACTTCCGAGTCGGTAAATGCATTCAGCCCGAAGCATCATCCGCGACGGCGAACGGTGCTTCGGGCTGAGTTTTTCAATACCAGACGTTTCCATCGAACAATTATGACGACCGGAACACGGAATGTCCATCATGAATCAGTTTTTCATCGCCCGCAGGAAAGACCACGACGAGATGACTGGAGCACAGAACCTGCCTTCCATGCAGGCGGGGCAATTATGCTTCCGGTTCTTCGGGAACAGATGGCGACCGGAAGCAGGTTCGCCTGCTATTTTTCGTCGCTGGCACAGACCCAGTCGGTCAGCGTGGCGTCATACTCGATCACTTCTTCGGGCCGGAAGTAGATCTCAATTTCGCGACGGGCCGCTTCGGGAGAGTCGCTGCCATGGATCAGGTTTACCTGCCGTGAAAGGCCGAAGTCGCCGCGGATTGTTCCGGGAGCGGATTCCCGTCCATTCGTTTTTCCCATCATGCCTCGAACGACAGCCACAGCTTCGGGGCCTTCGACCACCATCGCCACCACCGGACCGGACGTAATGAATTCTTCCAGCAATGGGTAAAACGGTTTGCTGACATGCTCCGCGTAATGCCGGGCGGAGAGTTCTTTCGTAATTCGCATGAATTTGAGCGCCAGCAATTTGAGCCCGCGTTCTTCAATTCGGGACAGAATGCGGCCGCACAGGCGGCGCTGGACGGCATCGGGTTTCAACAGAATCAGTGTGCGTTCCTGGGCCATGGGCTACCTTAGAATCAATCGTTAAGACGAAGCCGGACGAACAACAGCGTCCTGTCCCCGGCAAATTTACACAGGCGGAAGTTAACGCAGATTCTTTACGGCGTCCATTTGACTGAGAAACTGGCCAAACAGGTACTGGCTGTCATGCGGGCCAGCGGCGGCCTCGGGATGGTACTGCACGCTGGAAGCCTGCAATTCCCGGTTTTCCAGCCCTTCGACGGTCTGGTCGTTCAGATTGACATGGGTCACTTCCGTCCCTTCGGGAAGCGACTCGGCATCGACGGCAAAACCGTGGTTCTGGGATGTGATTTCCACTTGTCCAGTGCGGAGATTGAGGACCGGCTGGTTGGCTCCGCGATGGCCGAACTTCAGTTTGTAGGTTTCCCCCCCCAGCGCCAGGGCCAGCAATTGATGCCCCAGACAGATTCCGAAAATGGGTTGTTTGCCGAGCAGGTCGCGAATGGTGGTGATGGCATATTCCAGCGGTTCCGGGTCGCCGGGGCCGTTGGAAAGGAAAACGCCGTCCGGTTTCAAAGCCAGAATTTCCTCAGCGGAAGTCGCTCCCGGAACAACCGTCACCCGGCATCCCATGTCCCGCAGATGCCGGGGAATGTTCCACTTCATACCGTAGTCGACGGCGACAACATGCCGTTGTGCGGCCGGTTTTTTCTCTGAATGCAACTGCCGGTCGAATTCGCTGCGAAATTGGTCATCGAGCCCGGTGTCCCAATCATGAACGGACTCCGGCATGACTTCGCGAATCAGGTCGATTCCGACCAGGGAAGGCCGGTTGCGGGCTTTTTCAACGAGAGAGGCATCATCCAGATCGATGGATGAAAGGACACCGGTCATTGCTCCCTCAGAACGAATCCGGCGAACCAGAGCCCGCGTATCGATTCCCTCAAGGCCAATCACATTGTGTTCCCGCAGATAGGCGTCGAGCGACATCTTCGATCGGTAATTACTCGGTTCCTGGCACAACTCGCGAATGACGAATCCACGCAGTGCCAGGCCGCCACTTTCCACGTCTTCCGCGTTGATTCCGTAATTTCCAATCAGCGGATAAGTCATTGTGACGATCTGGCCATTGTACGAGGGATCCGTCAGGATTTCCTGGTAGCCGGTCAGGCTGGTATTGAAAACGACTTCTCCATAGACCTCTCCCTCCGCCCCGAAACGGGTGCCAGTGAAGACGGTGCCATCTGCCAGTGCGAGTTTTGCGATTGCGGACATGCCAGCCTTTATTGTGCCTCGTGCCCCATGCGGGCTTGCTTCGGATGCGGGATGACGTCACAAGCCCGCCGCCGCCGGATCGGAGCGTCCCGATCCGGAATTTGAACAAGACCATGCACACGATGATCTTCGGGTGATTTCAATTCGACGGATTCATTTCGACCAGGCTCATTCTCTCCTCTTCAGGGCCACCTGGACACAGCCACTCCCCGTCGGGGAAAGAGCGGAAGTATTATGAAGAGCGAACCCGTCGCGGTCGAGTCACTGATCCCAGGTTCCTGATCTTTTTCACCTGCTGGAACGAAAGGGAGAAGGCAATGGAGCGCGGGAAGAAACTCAGGGACGGAAGTGACCGGAAATTTGCCTGAAGGAAGATGAAGATATCGTTGCCTGCCGGCGCAAGTTGCATTTTCCGTGAAAATTATCGCTGTAACGGGCTGATGGCAAGGCAGTTATCAGGAATGCAGTGATGGTTCGAAAAACATGGTTCAAGTCGAAAATGGGGGACCTTTATCAAACAGAAAGATCGTCATCAGGTTCTGCCTCGCGAGTGTCGGCTGTGCTTGACCAGTCCAGCCGCGGCATGGTTTTTCGTTGCTGCGACTCGGAAATTCCGAAAAATTCTGTAACAGTGGAGGGGGGATCTGTGTTGATCCTCATGTCGAGGAAACAGGATGCTGCCGATAACGCCGGAACATTGATTCGCAGGCAGGCGATCGATTTTGATGGACCATTCCAAGTCCGCGGACGGGAAGCTCAATACCTGGGTGTCGGAAGTGGTGCCGCAGGTGCTGGGGTATGCGTGTACTCTCGTCCGGACGCGGCAGGTTGCTGAAGATCTGGTACAGGATTGCTGTTGCCGACTGCTGGCAAAAGCGGATGTTTACAACCTGCCTCGTGACGGAACAAAACTTCTGTACCGTTCGGTCACGAACGCCTGCATCAACTGGACTCAGCGGCAGTCTCCGGAAGTCAGTCTTGATCAACTGCAAAATTCCGTTTCATCCGGAAGGCGCGCATTGTCCGATTCAGCATCTTCGGGGCCGGTGCAGATGGCAATGCAGCATGAACTGGAGCAAGCCATTGAGGCTGCCATGAATGCGATTCCTGTCGATCAGCGTGCGGCCATTGAACTGAGAAGTCTCGGACATTCCCTGGTCGAGGTTGCGGAGATGCTGGAGACCAGCCACGGAAATGCCCGTGTTCTGCTGCATCGGGCGCGGAGGGCGCTGGCCGACCGGCTGAAATCCTATCTGGAGGATCAAGTGAGATGACACATCAAGACGACGGCCAGAATCACTTGATCGATCATCTGGTTCGTAATTATGTCGAACGCCGTGTAAAGGAAATCGACTCTTCCGCACTGGTCGAACGGATTCTTGATGATCACGCGCAGCCCCGCCCCGCCGTTGCGGAGCCATCAATCGGGCAGCCGATTGACCGGCTGAAATCCAACTGGCGCTGGATGAAACTTGTCTCGTGGTGCGGAATCTCGACGCTGGCGGTGGTGTTCGGCTTCCTTTATGGACGTCATTTCGACAATCGGACAGCGAATGCTTCCCTGATTCTGCGGGATGTCCAGTCAGAACATGCTCAAGAAACCGATTACTGTTATCGGGTCCGGTTCGATCCGGACCCCCGATACTGGAACCGGAATAACAAGCTGGATGGTCCTTCCCTGAGCCATCTCTGGACCCGGGGAGATCGCTTCTGGTCCGATTGCACCATCGGCGACATCAAGTTCAAACTGGGCCGGGAAGCGAATGGGACGGTCTGGATCAGCCCGTCCCGGAACAAAGGAATCCGGTTCAGCAATTCCCCTTCGCGGCTGCCGAAAGTGGTTGAGCAAATCTGTCTGATCAACTCGATGAGTGTCCCGCGACTGCTGAACGAAGTTCTGGTCGATTTCGATTTGAATTCACAGACCGTTTCCTCCCCCACGGAAGAGCAGCGGACGCTGATCTGGGCCCATTTGAAGCCGAATCGGACGCATTCACTCTTGAGTCATGCGCTGCTGGAAATTGATCCCCGGACAAAAGTTCTGATCCGACTGGTGCTCTGGACTGTTCAGGATGGCCACCCGAAAGGGACGGTGGCCTTCACGCTGCTGGAAAAAGCAATGATTACGGATGATCAATACAAACTCCGTTTCCATGTTGACTCCGACGCGGTGATCGAAATCCAGGCACTCCCAGCCCCGGATTACGAACTCGACCTTGCGGAACCATCGGAGTCAACCTGACAGGCAAAGAGGATCGTCAACAGATTGTCTTCGAAGACGGTCTTCAATTTCAATGAAAATGGGCTCTGGTCCTCTTCGTTCCCCGAGGAGAGAGGATAAGAAGCTGGTCTTTCTGCACGTTCAACGAATGATCATGATGAACATCTTCTTTCTGCTGGTCTGGATAGGCGCGGGAATCTGCTGGTCAATGACTGCTGCAGCAGGTGACACCACGCATCCGGCCGATTCAGACGAGGGAATCGCGTTCTTTGAAAGTCGGATCCGTCCCGTCCTGGTGACGCATTGCTATGAATGCCATGCCGCCCGGCAGGGGACCTCGGAAGGGGATCTGGAACTCGATTCTCGCGAAGGGATTCGGCGGGGGGGAAGTCGCGGACCGGCGGTCGTTCCGGGTGATCCCACAACCAGTTGGTTGTTGACCGCCGTCTCTCATACGGATCCCGATCTGCGAATGCCTCCCAGACGGGCACAGTTGCCCCCAAATGTCATTACGGACCTGAAACGTTGGATTGAAATGGGAGCTCCCGATCCGCGTCACGGAACAGGTCAGCCATCGAGAGGAGACTGGAACCAATCCCAGCGGGACTTCTGGGCCTATCGTCCGCCGGTGGCAGTAAAACCTCCTTTGGTGAGCGATCCAGATTGGTTGCGGCGTTCGTGGGACGCCTTTATTCTCGATCGACTTCAGCGACAGGGCTTCACACCTTCTCCCGATGCCGCACCAAACACGCTTTTGCGCCGGGTTTACTTTGACCTGGTCGGATTTCCGCCCAGTCCTGAAGAGTTGTCCCATTTTCTCGATCAGGTTCAGGTCCGGGGGCTGGATGCGGCCCTGGCTGTGGAAGTGGACCGGCTCATGGCTTCGGCCCAGTTTGGAGAACGTTGGGGACGCCACTGGCTGGACGTCGCGAGATTCGCTGAGTCGAGCGGAACCGAAGCCAACATCTCCTTTCCTTATGCCTGGCGTTACCGGGACTATGTCATCGACAGTCTGAATGACGATATTCCCTTCAACCGTTTTCTGATGGAACAGATTGCGGGAGACCTGCTTCCGTATTCCAGCGATAAAGAACGAGCCCGTCTCCTGATTGCGACCGGATTTCTGGCTGTCGGTCCCAAAAATCTGGATGCTGCGGATGCCGCGCAGTTCCGGGCCGATGTGATCGACGAACAGATCGACTCACTCACCCGTGCGGTCCTGGGAAGCTCCGTGGCCTGTGCCCGGTGCCATGACCACAAATTCGATCCGTTTTCCATGAAGGATTATTATGCGCTCGCGGGGATTTTCGCGAGTACAAAAACCTATTTTGGGACAGCAGTTTCCCCGTCAAATCGAATCGGGGGAGATCCATTACGGTTGCCCGACCTTCCGGACCAGGTCATCCTCCATGCCTCCCTTCCTCCGGAACGCCTGGCTCAACTCAAACAGGAGCTGGCGACTCTGAAGGCGGAACAGGCGGAAATGGATGCTGCCACACAAGCGCTCTTTGCCGGAAAGAAACCGGCCCGAGAAGTCACCATTCAGGATGCCTTGCGGGTGTTCTGGTCTTTGGGACGGGTCGAGGGGGAACTGGAGAAAGTTTCCGACACCGGGCAGGCACTTCCCCTGGCGATGGGAACGCTGGATGCGGAAAAAATCGTGGATGCTCCCTTATTGGAACGGGGAGAGATTGCCAAGCCCAAAGAAAAAATCTCCCGTGCGTTCCCGGCCATTCTGCGACGTGTTCATAGCGAAAACAACGCCTCTCTTCCGGCTGATCAAAGCGGACGCCTGGAACTGGCGCAATGGATGGCCAGCGACGATCATCCACTGACCAGCCGAGTGATTGTCAACCGCATCTGGCACCAGCTGTTTGGTGCCGGGCTCGTGGCCACGGTAGATAACTTCGGCACGACCGGCAGCCCCCCGAGCCATCCGGAATTGCTCGATGCTCTGGCCATTCAACTGGTGAAACAGGGCTGGTCGTTGAAATCGCTGATTCGCGACATTGTGTTATCGCGAACGTACCGGCAGTCATCGGACTATCGCGACAAGGCTTTTCGAAAGGATCCGGAAAATCATTTCCTGTGGCGCGTTTCCAAGCGGCGGTTGCAGGCCGAATCTTTGCGCGATGCCATGCTGGCAGCCTCAGGCGAACTTGATCTCCGGCGGCCCGCTGGGTCGCTGGTGGGCCGGGTGATTGGAGACAAACCGATTTCCCTGATTGGACTCGATAAACGCCTCCCGCGCGATCTGGACGGAGCGACATATCGCTCCGTCTATCTGCCTGTGATTCGTGACCGGCTTCCCGACGTTCTCGATCTGTTCGATTTCGCGGAACCGAGCCTGGTGACGGGCCGCCGGGAGAACACCAACGTTCCCATTCAATCGTTGTATCTGATGAACAGCCCATTCGTGCAAGAACGAGCCCGGGCACTGGCGATCCGGATCCTCAATCACTCCGAAGTCAAACAAGAACAGGTTGTGTTCGCGTTTCGCATCTGTTTCAGCCGTGAACCGGACTCCGAAGAACAGGCACAATCGCTCGCGTTCCTGACTCGAACACGCGATGCCCCCGAAGAACACCAGCCTGTTCCCGCAGCGCTGATCGACTTTTGCCAGGCACTCTTTTGCACGGGAGAATTCCGGAACCTGGATTAGACCAGCCTGATCATTGTTCGATCATGCCCGTCCTTGAATTTCCTGCATTTCATTAGAATTATACGGAACAGAATCATGTTAACGCCCAGCATCTTTTCCGGTCTTTCTCCCTGTCGCAAACGTGCTGGAATTTCGCGGCTGGCGGAGATTTTGGGGAGCACGAATGACGTTCGTTGCAGCTGGAATGAATCAGCCGTGGCAGGGTCTCGCCGACATTTTTTGAAGTCCGCGGCCTCCGGGTTCGGGTATCTGGCATTTGCCGGCCTGGCACATCAGGCAGCGACAGCGGAGAATCGAGGTCAACTGGCTTCGCGATCAACGCATTTTCCCGCCCGGGCCCGGCGAGTGATCTTTCTCTGCATGAATGGCGGTCCGTCACATCTGGACCTGTTTGATTATAAACCGAAACTGCAACAGGTTTCCCAAGGGAAAGGCCTTTCCGGGATGCCGTCTCCCTTTCGATTTTCACAGCAGGGGGAATCGGGGGCCTGGGTCTCGGAAGTCTGTCCCGGTATTGCCCGACATGTTGATGACATCGCGTTCATTCACAGTATGCAGACCGATCTTCCGAACCATTCGCAGGCATTTCTCCAGATGCATACCGGAAGTTTTCAGTTCATCCGCCCCTCTCTGGGGGCCTGGACGTTGTATGGACTGGGAACCGGGAATACGAATCTGCCCGGATTCATCACAATCAATCCTCCCGCGGATAACGGCGGAGCGCGAAATTATGGAAGTGCGTTCCTCCCAGCCATTTTCCAGGCCACCAAAATTGGCACGAACCAGATCCCCGGATTCTATGCTGCATTTCTGGGAATCGATCAGGAGCCGGGGCCGCCTTTGAAAAATATGGAGAACGCGCGAATCACCCGCCGTGAGCAGCGGGAACAACTGGATTTCATCCAGGCATTGAACTCACGAAAACAACAACGGGATGAATTTCATCCGGAAATTGAAGGAACGATTGAGTCCTTTGAACTGGCGTTCCGGATGCAGTCCGAACTTCCGGATCTACTGGAATTGAAGTCGGAGACACGGGCGACGCTGGACTTGTATGGAATCGGATCGGGACTCCCCACGGACCGTTTTGGGCGGCAATGCCTGCTGGCTCGGCGCATGGCCGAACAGGGAGTCCGGTTCATCGAACTGACGTCCCCCGTGGCATGGGACCATCACTTCATGCTGAAAAACAATCTCACACAAAGCTGCCTAGCCACCGACCAGCCCATTGCAGCCCTGCTCTCCGATCTCAAACAACGGGGAATGCTGGAGGAGACCCTGGTCGTCTGGGCGGGCGAATTCGGACGCACCCCCTATGCGCAAAGCGGCACCGGTCGCGACCACAACAACCAGGGATATACCCTCTGGATGGCTGGAGGCGGCGTCAAGGGCGGGATCCGATATGGAGCCACGGACGAACTGGGAGCCAAGGCGGTTGAAAATCCCGTTCATATTCACGACTGGCATGCAACGCTACTGCATCTGCTGGGACTGGATCATGAACGCCTGACCTTCAACTATGCCGGTCGCAACTTCCGCCTGACGGATGTCTATGGTCGCGTGATCAAGGATTTATTCATCTGACCAGGAGGCGATTGATCAGGAGACAGGCCAGCGCTGAGAATCATTGGCGACCGGTGAGCAATGACCCGCCGGCCGCCAATGATTTTTTCTTTCCATCTCCCTTCCGATGACGGCAGACAACCTTCGTGATGAACAAATCGGAACTGGGGAACGCGGGAGAAATGCTGCTCCCGAGGCCATTTGGCCCGGGCGAGGCTCTCCCGGCGAAAGTGTGGTGGGACGCTCCGATTCCTGCGGATGGGAATTTTTCGTTCTCGAAAAGAATTTTTCGAAAAAGGCTCGAAAACCGGTCTCTTCGCCATAATCATTCGCACTGGCAAGGAAACCTGGGTCAGCGAAGCGTCTTTCCTGCGTTTCGGATAGATTCTTCTCAAATTTATCATCATCTTCAATCAATCTGACTTGGTTGAGAACCTGTTTTTCCGATGGCATGTCCAGGCGAATGGTCTGCCCAGACGGGTTTCTGGAAGTTTTTCGCTCAGGAAATTGCCAGATTCAATCGAAAGATAAGGGCCGCTGCTGCATCTGCATTCTTCAATAGAATTTTCTGCTCTTCCGAAGAATGTCCGTTTCCTGTTTCCGGAAGCCCTTGAGAAATTAACCGTGACATCCATAAGCGTGCGTCTGTGAGACAGCGGATACGGATAATGCTTTCCTGGAAAAGATTCTCAAGACGAAAGCCGTCGATTTCATGAATATCTTATTTGACGTGAGATTGATTGCCCTGATAGGGACAGGGATCGTGACAATTTTCACGTCCCTGTGGTTTTTGAATTTCAGAAAACTGATCCAGATGCCAGTCCAGCCGAACCGGTCGGATACTGAATTGCCACGGACGCTGGTGATGTTATGCCTGCGAGGTTCCGATCCGTTTTTGCCGGAGACATTGCGGGCACTGACCCGGCAGACGTATCCGAATTTTGATTTGCGGGTCGTCATCGATCATCCCGGCGATTCTTCGGCGGAGGTCGTGAACGATTTTCAGCAGGCGACGGGATTTGACCGGCTCCAGATTCGTTATCTCCACCAGCGTCGCCAGACATGCGGGCTGAAAGTCAGCGCCCTGGTCCAGGAACTGGCCGATCTGGACGCTTCCTACGAAGCGGTTGTTCAACTCGACGCGGATGCTGTTCCCTATCCGGACTGGTTGCGGGAAATGATCACTCCGCTGGCCGATCCGAAGGTGGGAGCCACCAGCGGACTGCGATGGTACATGCCCAATCGGGGAAACTGGGCGACCCTGGCACGTTACATCTGGGGGATCTCCGCCACGGTACAGATGTACCAGTTCGGAATGCCCTGGGGGGGGTCGCTGGGGTTTCGCCGCGATTTGCTCACGCAGACTCCGTTGCTCGACTTATGGACCGCCTGTCTCACGGAAGATCTGGTCATCGATCGGGTTCTCCAGCAGGCGGGTTTGCGACTCTGCTTCGTTCCCGCCGTCATGGTCAACCGGGAAGAGACAACGTTTCAAGGCAGCTATCATTTCATCCGCCGCCAGGTCATCCTGGCGCTGCATTATCACGATTCCTGGACCAAGGTTGCTGGATATGCCCTGTTCTTTGGAGCCTGTGTTGTCATAACGGTTCTCACCAATTTCTATTCGATGTGGGTGGGAGACAGCTTCTGGACGAAACTGGGCTGGATCGGCTTTAATATTTATCTATCGCTATTCGCACTGATGATCTACCGGACGGAGCGAACGGTGCGGCAGAAGGTCAAAGCCCAGGGAGGCGCGCTCACTCCCTTTGATTTTCGCTTATTGATTGCGATGCCATTGGCACTGGGGATCCACGTGGCGGCCACCATTTCCGCCCTGATGACACGGCACGTCCATTGGCGGGGCGCTGCTTATGAACTCTCGCCCGGGGGACGGGTTCGCGTATTGCGGGACGTCCCGTATGTCGAGAACAAAACCGCACGGCAAGCCAGCATTGTCTGAATGACTCTCTTCAAAATGAATGGTTGTCTTCAAAGCGAAGTGATCACGACCATCCGTCGAATTTGCGGTCCATACAGCAGCCTCTCCAGTTCCTGATCGTTGATAGGCAACGCTGGTTTGAATGGTCAGAACGGCTATTCCTCTTCGGAATCCGTCTCTTCTTCCTGTTCAGGAATTTCGGGGAGTGCGGCTGGGGCTTCACGGGCTTCCTCACGCCGGGGGCGTCTTCGTTCAGCGGGAATGAGGCGGTCCAGGACTCCGTTGACAAATTGGGAGGACTGGCGGCTGCCGAATTTTTTGGCCAGCTCAACGGCTTCATCCAGGACAACGCCGACGGGCGTGGCGGTGCAGGTGAGTTCGAAAGCGCCGAGTCGCAAGACGGCACGGTCTGTTGCTGCCATGCGGTGCAACTTCCAGTTTTCGGCCACCCGCTGAATTTTTTCATCGAGCTCCGCACGATGCTCCATGGTTCCCGCGAAAAGCGCCCAGGCAAAATCCTGGATGTCGTGATCGGCAAGCCGTTCCGCAATCATTTCACGGATGATCCTGCCGCTGACGTCAGGATTCAGATCGGTCTGAAACAGCATCTGGACGGCAACCTGCCGGGCTTTACTCCGTTTGGACATGCTCAAATCTCTTCACCGTTCTCAAATCAACTTCCGGGACTGCCCGGAGAGCAATCTGGAACCGTGATCCTATCCTCTTGCGCCTGCTTCCTGGATCTGATGAAGGACGCTGACTGTTTCAATGGCCGCAAGAGCTGCTTCCGCCCCCTTGTTCCCCACGGAGCCTCCCGCCCGGGCCATGGCCTGTTCCATATTACGGCAGGTCAACACGCCAAACAAGACGGGCACGCCCGTGTTCAACGAAGTTGAGGATAATCCTTGGGCAACCGCATGGTTGATATAATCATGATGGTCCGTATCTCCCTGGACAACCGCTCCCAGCGCAATGACCGCCTCATAGCGACCGGTTTTGGCGAGTTGATCCGCCACGACGGGGAGTTCGTACGCTCCGGGAGCCCAAGCCACGGTGAGACGGTCTTCGTCCATTCCATGCCGCATCAGGGTGCCGGTTGCTCCGTCCAGCAGACGCCGCGTGATCTCTTCATGATATCTGGAGACGACGATTGCATATCTGTGCTGAGATTGAACTTGCAACTTGCCAACGATTTGATGGGCCATGGAAACATTGCCAACGAAGATGAAATTTCAAAAAGCCGCACTCCGGAGACTTCCCCCTGAATGGATGGATTGTGGAACATGTCATGAGCAGGCCAGTTGCCTTCCCCCGATCACTGCACCAAACCCCGCCAGGGGACGGACGAGAGAGATGTGGGCAGACAGTTATTGCTGTCATCAAAGATCAAACAACTACTGTAAGACGATTCGCGATTCTTCGCCACTGAAGAGCTGAATTCCCAAAGTCGCCCGCTTGCGGGTTCCCAGAAAGGATTTCCTGTTTTCATGCCCATCGACATGAACGGCCCCTGGCATCTGCTGTATCCTTTCTTTTCAAGCATTCTCTTTGTCGTGGGAGCTTTATCTGCGAAAGAAGCAGCCGTTCGTGGAGCCAGCCCCTATACCAATGCCGCTGCCTGCAACTTCTGCCTGGCCATGCTTTGGCTGGTCTTTGGAGTGACGCAAGGGAGCTTTCTGCCCCCAAGCGCATGGGGACCGGCGGCAGCCATTGCCTGTGCGTTTGTGCTCGGCCAGCTTTGCACTTATCTCGCATTTCAATACGGAGATGTCTCTCTCGCCACGCCGGTTTTTGGCGTTAAGATCATTCTTGTCGCGGTCATCAGCTCATTGCTGGTCGAAAATCCGCTTCCGCTGCATATCTGGATTGCTGCCATTTTAGCCTCTGTTGCGGTCGGAATTGTTCAGGCGGGAGGAGGAGGAACTCGGTCTCAAGAGACAAGTTCCCCGTGGCAAACCGCTTTGGCAGTCACTTTAGCTTTGCTTGCGGCGTTTGCGTTCTCCTGCTTTGATGTCGGCCTGCAATTTTATGGCGCCAGGTATGGCGCGATGAGTTTGCTGACCACGATGTTTGTCCTGATGGGAGTGATCTCCTGCATCTTGCTCCCCTGGGTCGATCGCCCGGGGCATCTGTATCGAATCAAGGCGATGGGACCGCTCGCTGTCGCAGCCGTGTTTATCGCCGCGCAGGCCATCAGTCTCTCTTATGCACTGGGACAGCATGGAGACGCCACCAGGGTGAATATCATTTATTCATTGCGCGGAATCTGGTCCGTCATCATTGCCTGGATGTTGAGCCGTCTGGCGATCAGTCCCGAAGGCCAGCATTCCAGCCGGACGATGTGGTTTCGCTTTACAGGCGCAATTTTTCTGCTGATTTGTGTGGTCATGGCATTGAAGTGAGTCGCGCGGAATGTGTCCGGTGACAAGACTGGTGCGATCCCCGGCATGTTGGGGCCTTCGAATGACGTTGAAAGGGTCAAGTTGGCGCGACACGTCGTTCGTGCCCGGTTTTGCATTCGCTCTCCAGCCTGCCTTCGTCTCTTTTTTCAGAATTCATCAGGAACCGTTTCCTTCGGCGGACTCTTCGGCGGATTTCACAAGGGAAAATGCGTTTTGAGATGGGCGTGGTGAGGAGTGTTTGGAGATGAGTCGGACGTATCGAAACTGGTCGCCGGAGCAGGTGTGGATGTTTCCGCCTTCGCTGCGGGACTGGTTGCCGGAAGATCATCTGGTCTATTTTCTGATGGACGTGACCGGTCAGATCGATCTGTCGTCAATCCTGGCTCATTATGAAACAGGGAAAGCGGGAGGCCAGCCGTGGAACGGGTCGTCAAACAGACTGTCGAATTCCTCCCGGTGACGATGGTTCGCACTGGAAGGAAGACAAGGTCGGCATCGTCTTGCACATGGACAGCAAGGTTCATCAGAGCGACCCTCATCCCGAGTTTCCGCAGTGGCTGGCCCAAGCGGATGTCGTGCGGGAGATCGCCGCGCTGGGAGCACTTGAACAGGAAAAAGACGGGACATACAGCCCTTCATCGAAACGTGATGAAGACGTTGATTCTGTTTCTTCTGGCTGGGATCAACTTACTCCCAAGCTGATCTCTCGCGAGGTCATCGCCAGCAGCCAGTGCGGAGAGGACTTCGGCCATCAACTGGAGCAGGTCGCCTGGCAACAGGGAGTGGTCGATGCTCCACGCATGGCGTTCGTCGCCGACGGAGCTGGCATCAACTGGACGATTCACAAACAACACTTCTCGCAGATGACCGGCATTCTCGATCTGATGCACGCGTTCAGCTACGCCTGGAAAGCCGCTAAATTGCGACGCACTTTCGTAACCGACGGCCTGGGCCACTTCCGTGAGTGTGGTGCCTCCCGTCTGAATGGACTGCCGGGCCTTGTTGAGCCGAATTCCCTTGAGGTATTGCAGCGGCGAGTCTGACGTGATCTTCCGGAAGTGGAGGTGAAAGGCCGACTCGCTCATCGCGACGGACGAGGCCAGTTTCTCGATAGTGATCGGCGTGGCATAGGACTCGTGCAGGATGCGCAGGGCATGGAGAATCGCCATGGAGTTTCGATTGGAGGCAAGGGAAGCGAGTGAGTCCGCCAGGCCGTGCTGCAACACCCGATAGACCACTTCCGTGACGAGACTTTCCCCGAGGATCGACGCATCGTTAGGGTCATGCAAAGCCCGCAACAGCCGTCCGTAGACTTCTTGAAGCTGCGGAGTGAGCGGAAAGACATCGACGACACGCGGTGGCCGGGAATCAGATCGGCGGGGTGCATTCATCCGCGCGGCCATGCCCATGAGTTCGTCCATGCGAAGGTCGAGCACGACAGCAATGAGTGGTTTGGCAGTCGTGGCCTCCGCCTCACACTCTACCGGACTTCCGGATGTCGTGCAGAGGATGGACTCGGTGTCGTATTGCAGAGTCCGGTCGGCGTAGTAAAGCGTCTTTCGGCCCTGGAGATTGGCGACGATCCAGGCATCGTACAGGATGGGCTGCCGTGGGATCGGGCGCGAGGAACGGAAGAGCTGCACCCGACTGATCCGTGTTTCCGTAAAGCCGTCACGGGTGATGAGTGGCTTGGCAAGTTCTACCAGTTCGCGGAGGGGCTTCATACCTCTGGATGATCCTTCAATGACAGTTCAATAACGAGTCTCTTTTGGAGCAATGATAACATGGTTCGCCAGAATGGCATCCGAAGTCTTCAAATCATAGAGGAATAGGCAAGTGATCGGGAGGATTAGGTAGAGACTCAAGAACGGAGCCCCTGTAGGATGAAACTCTGTTCGCCAAGTCCCAACCTCAACCTCGGAGGCACACTGCCATGAGTCGGATTTCAAAAGAGAGAATGCAGAAGGCCCTGGAACAGGAAAAGACCATTTCCCAGGAAGATCACGCGAAGATCAAAGCCATCGCCGGGATGGTCAAATCGCCGCGAAGTTTCATCTTCAAAACGCCGGATGAATACGGCATGAAAGGCTGGCACGATCTGGCCATTCCGTCGGACGACGGCACGCCGCTGGAAGCTTGGTATATCCCGGCCAAGGGGGGCGAAAGCGACAAGCTCGTGATCTTCAACCATGCCCTGCCGATGTGCCGGGCTGGGTTTCCGGGCCATTTCGGGGAACCGTGGAGCAACTTTGACGCTGTCGAGATCGACTTCGTGATTCAGTACAAGCACCTGACCGACGCCGGGTATAACGTGCTGACCTACGATTTCCGCAATCACGGCAACAGCGGGGCGGCGAATGGCGGCGTCTGCGGCATCGGCCAGTGGGAATGGCGGGACTGCGTCGGCGTGAAGAAGTACGTCGATCAGCATCCCCGGCTCGGCAAGATGAAAGTGGCTCTGTTCAGCCAGTGCCTGGGGGGTGTGTCGCAGTATGCCGCCATTACCAAGCACCCGGAGCTGTTTGAAAACGTGTTGTGCATGTGCAGTCCGCTGGTCCCCAACATGCCGGCGATTTTTGAAGCGTTCTCCGAGCCAGGGTCCGTGTAACCTTGGTAACTGCGTGCCTCCTGGAGCGGGTTTGGATTATTGTGGAGACATCATCCTCTCGAACACGGTCCGCACAGGCGTCAGCTTGGTCAAGGCCCTGTCATTTATACACAAGTTTTTGCTGACCTTTCTCGAAGGCTTGCCAGGCGAGGGCGAAGTCGAGGGGGCGGCGGAGGCCGATCCACATGGTTTGCGGGCCGGGAGCCGGTTCGCCCCGCCGGTTGTTGTAGCCGCCCAGTTCCGCGATCAGCAGCGTGAACGCCTTCAAGGTCGGCGGACGTTTCGGCGGCGGCAATTGCTTCAACATCCGCCACGTCGGTTCCCATTCCTCTTTCGCAAATGCAATTTCACAGGAGGCCCCGGGACACTCCCGGCTCAGGTGAGTTACGAACAGCACCCGCCAGGCGATGATCTTGTAAAACACCAGACAGTTCTTCAGACGTGACAACGTCTCCAGCTGGATCTCTTCCACTTTGCAGCCGGTCTTGAGCGTGCGGAAGTAGACCTCGATCGGCCACCGCGACTTGTCGTCGTCCACCACCTGCCCGACCTCTTTCACCGTCTTGATCGGCAGTGTCGTGATCAGCAGCCAGCGAACATCGGTGCCATCCGCAGGACCGTTCACTTCTTCGACCAGCACGACATTGCAGGTCACTTGCGGCAGTCGGGAACGAGCATGCGGCGGTTTGATCGTCACACGCAGTGCCCGGATTTCCAGGGTGGCTTCCCGGGCAGCACGCTGGGGTGTTTGCGAGAGGGCGATGGTGCGGCGAATCCGCAGTGCCGCAGCCCGTACCTCGTCTTCCACGTTGCGATACGCGGCGGGGCCGCCAGCGGGATCTTTCTGAGGAATGCAGCGGTTCTCCTTGACGCGAATGAGGAACTGGGCCGGAGCCTGCTGTTCCTGGGCATCGACAAAGATATCGTCGATGTCCGCTTCACTGTCGGCGACACTGACGATCTGCGTGCCAGGACATTCTTCGACCAACTGCGAGGCGATGCGAAAGCCGGTCAGCCAGCGGAAGCTCTCCTTGTCTTCGATCGGCCAGTTCACCCGCTCATCGGTCTTTCCCAGGCTCCCGGGGGTGCGGTCGAACTGCTCCTCTCCGATCACACCCAGGCAGACTCCCTGCGGGGTGACCGGCCAGGGACGTGTGATCGTACAGCCCGAAGCGATCTGGCTTGTTCAGGCAGCCGGCATCGCGCGGCGGATGAGCCGTGAAATCGAGTTCGGTGGTATCCTGCACGATGAGCACGACCGGCTGGGCCTGCATGCGCTGGAGGGTGGCTGCCCGATGCGGCTCCAGAATCTTCTCCGGCTCGACAGCGGGGTTGTCGAAGAAACGGTACGCCGCCAGCGTCTCGCTCCAGGCTTGACAGGCGGCATTAATGCTGGCCTGGGGGTTGGCTGCAAGGGCTTCGAGGACTTTCCTGCTGCGTCGATTCAAGCGTTCATCTCCCAGGTCAATGCCGTCCAGTTCCCGTCCAATGCTCCGGTCCATCATGCGCTTCCATGCCGAACTGACAGTTTGAAGTTGTCAGAGTGACTGGCGCAAATACCGTGCTGGAGTTCAGCGAAATTCTACAGAACGGCGAGGAAGATGCGTATCAATGACAGCAGGTGAACCACCCGTCCTTGGCCTATCGGCCAGGGGCAGGACCAAACATTAAAAGCTGACTATGCGTGCTGGGGCGAATCTTTCTTGCGGGAAACCGTCTTCTTTGTTGCTTTGGTTTTGGCGACAGCTTTCTTTCCGGCTGCTTTGATCGCCCCCAAATGCTGGACTGCCGACTGTAACTGCTCGGTGACCCAGGCATTCAGGCTCTTGCCGGAGACAGCGGCGGCCACATTGACCTGCCGGTGAAGCTCCGGGGAAATCCGTGTCACGAACTGGCCCGAAAACGGTTTGTCAGGAGCCTCACCGCGTTCCTTGCAGAAGGCCAGATAATCATCGACCGATTCATGGAACGCCTGAGTCAGTTCGCTGACACTCTCACCTTGGAACGTAATCACATCGCGGGTATTGACCACTTCCCCGTGGAAAATGGCCGCTTCGTCGTCAAACTCGACTTTTCCGATGTATCCTTTGTATTGCATCATGGCTTGACTCCTGCCTCTGTCAGGAAGCGCCGCATTGATTTCACGGCTCCCTTGTCGGTTTCTTTCTGGGGATGGGGCCGGTGAAAGACGGCCCGGACGCCGTTCAAGGCGATTCGCACACGCGACCCGTCCCCCTCGGTGATCTCAGCACCCGCCGCCTCCAGCATGGACTCAATGTCCCGCCAGGAGATGTTCGACCGGACAGGATCATCGAAAATCGCTGCCAGAGTGCGTTTGTGCTTCGGTCCCATACTGCGAAATAGTATCATATTGTGATACCACTGTCAAGATCGACGATTTCTCCAGGGATTCCCGCAAGCTTGCCCCGATCACTAGCTCGATCCCGGTCAACTTCGAGACCTTCGGTCCCGCTATATCCAAAGTAATCCCCGCTCGGAAGCCACCTCTGGCTCCGATGAATGGCTTGGGAGTATGCGGCATCACCTCTACCTCTGTCGCATTCATCGCGGGGGCGAATTCTTGCGAACCCCCGCGATGAACACTCCGACATTGTGTAATTGCGGGCGTACCAAACATCAGCTACTCGTGTTGAGGCAAGCCCATTTCACAATTTCTATCAAGGAGGAACTATCCCGACCGCATTCATTGGCGGCGTTCTGGCTTTGGTGCTGACGGGACAGACACTGACCGTGGCCAGTCTCGTGGGCTTCGTCTTGTTTGCTGCTGACGTTCACGCAGCAGCAGAGCCTTCAGCTGGGCAGGGTCGTCAGGGAGTGCAAAGGCATCCATGCTCATGGCACTGAAAAGACATCGCAGACCGGAACGTGATCCGCTCGCGGAAGGAAAGTCGAGTCGACGGCTCCCGCTCTGCTGGCCGGATACTTTGTGTTGCTCTCGATGTTGCAACTGCTGAAACAAACCGATCACACACTCGACCAACTGAAATCCCTCGCCGACAACGCACTCCCCTTCATCAATCCCTTGGGAAATGTATAGATACCGATGGCCAAACGGGCTGGGTCACATTGCCGATCCGCTGGCCGAGATGACTCTGGGAGTGGTCTTATCGGAGCGAGCACAGATCGTGATGGCATTCACTGAGATGAGGAGGCAAGTGTGTCGCCCGGCCCTCAGATATTTAGCAAGAATCCACCTTTGATAATTACGTCGGCTCGCCATGGGTGAAAAAGCGGTGTCCTGAATCCTTTTTCCGGAAGCGTCCCGGATGAGTCGAAGCGATGTAACTCCGTTATGAGTGAGTGGGGCAGCGATGAGACGTCGTTTTATGCCGCTCGGTATTCTGGGGAATAGGATTGCTGGGCAATGGTGTCGGAGGCCGTGAACTAGTGATATCTTTGTGTACTGCCGAAAAAGTGGACGTGATCACCAAAGCTCTCCTGTTGGATCACCATTTGCCATCGAGCCGAGCGCCTTCCAAGCTGTTGTATCGATGTTCTCATTCACAAATCGTACCGCGCCGTCGCAAAGCAGGAGGTTGACACCTCCCGAGTGTTGGCTATTCGCTGTCATCGCGACTCCATTCCAGGTCAGGTCGTTTTTGCAACTCGGCTTTCCTGGGGTCAACAGATGGTTGTAACGAGTCCAGTTCATATTCCCTTCGAGCCACGTCATTCCTCCGCTGACATCCTGAATCTGTAATGTTGAAGCCTCTGAACGACTCAACTGTGAGCACCACTCCTGAAATGAACTTTCCGTCCAGGGAGCTGGTAATCCAAACAGATCTCGCTCGATATCGATGGCAACCTTGTTGTCATCTCCGGTTATTCGTTCGCTAAATGCTGCAGTTGTCGATGTCCCGTCGCTGATTGAGGCAAACGACTTTGCTGTACTTTGGCCAAAAACGCCGTTACTCACTCTGCCTTCCCACGTATTCCCTGAGCAAGCTCGGTAGTTATTAGGTCCCCATGGTTGCCTGAGCCACTCAGCATCTGAGGGACAAATGAAAACGGGAATTCGAACTTGAGCCGCCGCCTCATTGGGGCCGGTTCCTGTGACGATTGATGGATCGTTCGTCGTGTCTGGATAAAAAGGAGGAACGTTGAAGGTGATTAAGTGGTAGACGTTTCCATAGTCCAGGAACGGAAGCAGTTGAGAGTGAGTGGAATATCGACGGTTCAGTGGAGATGTCAAAGTAGCAACATCTTTGTCACCATCCGCCCCCACACCGAACGGAAACACCCGGTGGGCACTTACGTAGTTGTGGATTGCCAACCCAATCTGTTTCAAATTGCTTTTGCATTGCGTTCTGCGAGCAGCTTCTCTGACTGATTGAACTGCCGGAATAAGCAGAGCGGCGAGCAACGAAATAATCGCAATGACGACAAGCAATTCAATGAGTGTAAATCCTTTTAAAAATCGGAGTTGCATGGGGCGTTCCTCCCTTAAGATGATGCCACATTTGATTGATCACAAATTGGCCTGAGTTTGTCAGCGAGCAGGAGCCATTTTAGAGCAGACAGGTAGACAGCAATTGCCATGGGGAGAGAAAGCCCCCACACGATCCACTCTGTTGGGGTGAAGAAAGGAGGAACAGGCTTGCCTGCGACAACCTCTTTTTGCCCACATGTGTTGCCAGCAACATTCAAAGAAACCCAGCGTGCGTCAACCGCTGCTGGATATTGGCCGTTCTGTGCTGCAAGTCGAATAGCCACGATTGGCAGACCGGTAAATGGACATTGACCGATCTCTGAAAATCCGGCTGTCCCTGGTTCATGCACGGAATAGACAATGTTTTTTCCCCTGCGGCTGATCATCAGCGATCCTGATTTCGTCAATGTCGGTGATTGGGTTGCGTCGTGATGGTAAGCACCTGACGAGTCACGAACAGCCCGGTGAGCCACATAAATCTGGCCAGAGTCCTTTTGCCCCACGCGTTGCAGGCTGACGTACGAACCGTTCTTCACTTCTGCGACGAGAGAGACCCCCGCTCCATACCCTCCCTCAGGCTGTGGAGTCGCGTCAAGTACATATGATGCGTTGATGTCAAAATCGCCTTCAATGTTGAGTGGAAGAATCGCACCGAATGAGCTGTTGTCTCGTGCAGAAGGCCTCATGGAAAGTCGAAGTCCCGATTCAGAGAGAGTGATTGTGTTGGAACCTCCGCCTCCGAAATACGAGACTTTTGAAAATGCTTCGGAGACACAAAAGTCAACGTGGCACGCATCTTGAAAATGGGAAGGTCTATCTGGCACATGAGACTCATGATCATCATGCGACATTGCCGATTCATTTTTCACCGATACATCGGCGTCCTGCGGTGCGACGTTACCAGTGCCAATCGATGATCCTATGGCGAGAAGGCGTTGGTGGAGATCGACACCATCCTTATGGCGCTCATTGCAAACTCGTCTCGGGGAAATCGAGCCCCTTACAAGCCTGAGAAGTGTCGTCAACTCCCATTCGTGGCGAGTGAGCGTCGTGAATTCTGCATTTTGCGTTGTGCTGTCGTTAGCCAGAAAGGGAAGTGGAATGCAGATTGTGATCAACATCGCTGTCACGGATAGTACGTTCATGGGCTCGTGTTTCGAATAGCGCTGCTGAAATAATATCCGAAGCGGTTTTTTTAACGCATGAGGGTCGTTAACGCGATTGGCGTTTAGAGTACCACACCCAGATACCCCCACATGCGGCAGCAACAAGTAGGGCAGCTGCAGATGCCGATGTCCATAATGGCCACTTGGGATTTGTTTTCTGCGCCTTTTCCTTCGTAGATATTGCATCAGCTTTCAGGCTGATTTTTTCCCAGGCAACGTCGACAGTTGTTGGACTGCCTCCGCGCTTGGCTTCGAAGACCAAGTCAACGATCGGCCGTGTTCCATAGTTGCTTTCCCATATGGTGAAAAATGGACTGTCAGCAGACTCGGCCACTTCATAGAACAGCTTTCCCCCATTGCGGCGCAATCTGAGTGCCCCAACCATCGTTTCGGACTCGATGGATTTGTGAGAGCTGTTATAGCTTCCATCTGCTTGCGGGATACCGCGATGAGCCACGAATAGGTTTCCGCCTCTCTGCTGGTTGACCCGTTGAATTGTTGCCCAGTCGCGAGATGTATCTCTCATGCTGATGGCCAATCCAACTCCAGTCCCCTTTTGGGAGGTTTCCAATTCAATAATTGAAAATGTTGCCGTGACTTCAAAATCACCGACAATGGCTTCACGGAATGTGATGCCGGCGTTGTCCAATTTGGGCTTGTCGCTTGGCAAAGTAATGTGCAAGCCTTTGTCATCAAGACGGCAAGTCTGAGTGGGCGTGATCCCTCCCATCAGATTGAATTTGGAAGTGTCAAATTCACCTTTAAGAAAATCCTGAACGAGTTTGCCTTGGGGGCCGATGTTTCCATTCTCATCAGCGTTCGTGGCAGACGAGATTACAAAAAAGAATCCGATTCCAGTCATCATCAAAAATCTATTCAAGTAGCTCATTAGTGGGTCCTGCTGACGCCGGAGATGAGATTGACAGGTGAATGCTCTCGTCGATGGCACTTTGTGAGAAAGACTTCCTTTTGAAAAAAATAGACATCCTTAAACGTACTGCGTGAACTCTCATCTTGTTGCCACGAGCGTGGGATCTCAAAGGTTGCTGACGCTGCACCAAATCCGGAAGTGTCGAAAACCCACATGGTTTTTCCTTGCCAATCCTGGACATCTTCAGGGCCAACGATGTCTTTGGATTGCAAAATCGGCCCCCCGGTAAAATGCAGTGTTGCACCACTTGGGAGATAGAGCTTTGGCGGCGCATATCCTGAGAAATCTCTGAGATAGTATTTCACGCTGAAAAAGATGCAGGGATGCTTGACCAGGATGTAATCGCCAGGGCTGATCTTGGTTTTCAAAGCCTCGACAGCTCCGCGAATCCCTGGTCGATGTGGAACATCAAGTTCTGCATCGTATGTTCCCTGAATCACAAGACCGTTCATCAGGAGCCACGCCAGAAATCCGTATCTCAGATATCCCGCAAACAGGTCACAAGCAACGCCACCTAAAATGCAGAGCAGGAACAGATATGAGAACAAAAAGTGCCTGGGCACAATAATTGCAACGGAGCCCAGTGAAATCAACGTGGCGCACAGGACTGGAGTCAGAGCCAGAACAGCGAGAAATATTCGATTCCGCGTTGGTCGCCTCAAGAAGTAGATGACCATCAAGCAGATTGTCACCGACAGAAGCAATGACAATAAATGGCTGCTAACCACGTAATCATTTTCGGGGAAGATCAGCAAGCACCATGAATCGGGGATCGTCCACCAGGTAATTTTACTGATCCAATAGTTGTCCTGGACTTGCTCCTTCTGGAAGAGCAGGATCGGAAACCATGGGATATATGCCCATCCGACGAATGCAAATGCGGCAGTTGCGTGCCAAAAGCGTGTGGTGAGAAGTGTGTTTCTGATCGACCAATGGGACTTCCACGCCAGACAAATGAGGGCACAGAATCCTTCTCCAAGCACGGTGAACAGAGAATAATTGTGCGTGTATAGAAAGCATGCCGTCGAGATCGCGTAGAGGCTCCACCACAGTCGAGACTGCAGCGTCGTGCGTGATTCGAGTGCGCGCCACAGGAACCACGCGGTAAAAACAGCGAGTGTCGTGGCGAGCGTATACATCCGCGTTTCTCGGGACCAGTGGATGTGATACCCACTGACGGCAAGAGCACCAACAGCGATTAAGCCGATTTGCCGACTGGTCAGGGGTGATTTCTGGTGAGTTGTCTCGCTCGATGGGTGATACTCGTTCGAAAAACAGTCACGACAAAGCAGATACAGTCCCCACAACGTCAGCACAGCAAAGAGTACCGACATCATGCGCATGGCGAACGCGGAATCACCGAACAGGTCAATCCAAATCCTGAGGACTGCGTAGTACAGTGGTGGATGAACGTCCGCCGCAGTGCGGGCAATCATTTCTTCCGAGGAGAATTGGTCGGCCAACATCCACGAAAATGCTTCGTCAAACCAGACGCTCCGCTCCGCCAAGTTTCGACTGCGAATAAAAAATCCCAAGATTAGCAGGGCAAGCAAGAGCACTTGAAGAATAAGCCGCTCCTTGCCATCTGAACGCACAATTGACATCTCTATAGCTCTGGTGGGCCTGAAGTGGACAAAACGTTGGGGGCGATGGAAGCGAGTTCATCGCGGTGACTTTGCGAATAACACATGCGCGGACAAATAGCAAGCAGGCGGATCGCCCTGGATCGCAGTCCAAACAACTGGTGCAACATTCGAATGCCGTCACGCACCAATCGCACCTTGGAACCCGGAATTTCTGTCCATTCCACTTGTGTCTCGCCAAGTCGAAATCCCTGGAGATGAGCAAGTAGTAAGATTTCCACATCGAACAAAAAGCCGTTCTCCTGACTCAATCCAAATAACTGCTGTGCAACATCACCGCAAAAGATTTTGAAACCGCACTGCGTGTCACGTATCGGGACGCCGCTGCAGACCCAAACGGCCCAGGAAAAAATAATCCCCGACACTCGCCTCAGGCCACTCCTTCGCGTTTTCTCACCGGCCAGCCGTGATCCACAGGCGATGTCGTGACCAGATTCGATCAAGGCAAGAAGATGGGTGACTTCGGAAATTGGCGTTGCTCCATCGGCATCAGTGACGAGAATGACTTTTCCATTTGCTGACAAGACTCCCGTGCGCACGGCGGCCCCCTTGCCGGAATTGCAGGGCAAAGTGACCACCGTCAACTGTTTCCAATTGGAACTGACCTCTTCCAGCCAGTCGGTAGATCCATCGGTGCTCCCATCATCGACGACAATCACATTGTAATCAAACCCCGCGTGATCAAAAAATTCCCGGATCTGCACCAGAAAAGGTGGCAGACGGTCCCTTTCATTGTAGGCAGGGATGACAACCGAAAGATCACATCGGGCCATTGAATTGCCTCAGTGTTGAAGTTTACGCCGGAGCACCACAGTTCTCTTGAGCTATCCACACCATCTGATGAGGATTTCATTGAGGGTATTCAGGAGGGGGGATGCACTCCAGACTGCGAATCCGATTTTGCAGTCTGGAGTGCATCCATGTGTCGCCCGCGCGTGATGGCAACGATCAAACTCATGGAAATCGCAATAGTAATTGCGAGACATGCAAGTAAGGCAAACGGTCTGTAAGTAGTGCCGGCAGGTGCAGGGGCTAAGGACGGTGACCGGCGAGGCATTTCAGCCTGATCCGCGGAGAGGCTGAGGCGTTCCCAGCGAATTTCGACTTGGCTCGGATGCTCGCCATTCTGTGCAGCCAGCTCAATCTCACGTACTTCACCGTCCGTAAATTCTCCCGCCCGAATCTCGTGAAATTTATTCGAATCTCCTTCAGAGACCTGGTAGTGGAGAGTCTTTTGGATTCGAACAATTCTTAACCGACCATGTGACTGAGATGCGAGTGCCGTATATACAGAGTGCTGTTGCTTTCCTGTTTCATCCAATCCAGCCATATGTGCAACGCAAAGCTGTCCATCATGTGGTGAATTCACCACATGAAGACTGGCCCATTTACCGGTATTACTGGTTTTGATGACGAGTGACACACCCGCCCCATAACCGCCATTGGGACGAGGCACATCCAAGAATCGAAAGTCTGCCGTGAGTAGAAAATCACCAGACAAATAGACCGGGATCCTTAATCCTGCCGATGGATATTCTTGCGAATTACGAGGCATCGTAATTCGTAACCCATTGAAATCATTCCAGACTCTGTTTGGAGGGACGCCAAAATATTGAGTGCGGAGATCACGCTGTCTCAAGTTCAGAATGAGTTCGTCGAGCTTGCTGTAATCGGACGCCAAAGGCGTCTCCGCGATTGGTCGTGGCGGTTCATGGCCGTAGACAATCCATTTCGCGAGCAATTGCCGGAAGTCGGGATCGACGCGGAGATGTCCGATCGGTGGCATGATCTCCCCTGGATCTTGACTGGTAAAGCGACGATACAGAACCGAGTTTTCAAGCGAGCCAAACTGAACGGCTTTTGACGACGGCGCGCCGAAATTCTTGAGCACTGCCCCTGAGATTAAATTTGTATTCCGCAGCGGCGTCGCTGACCGAAGATCCAGGTTGGCATGAACCCCGCTTCCAGGCTGGTGGCAATTTCCGCAGTTCACGTCGAGATATGCGCGAACCCGAGTCGCTTCATCCACCGAGTCGTCTCGGAGGGAGGGATGCCTTGGCAAACTGGAGATTTCGTTTGAGGAAAGAGTCCGTGAGAACATCCCGCGCTGATTCCAGTACTCGAGCTGATCCATGCCATCCCCTTCAGCCATGGAAACACTCACACCGGCGATCTGCTTAGAGTGTAACTGTTCACGGGTTGGGAATTGATCTTTCCTGAATTGACGAGATCTGCGACATCATTGTCATGTCGACGCCGCCCATCACACCGGAGCAACTGGCTGCTTTGCCTCCCGAAGTCAGAGCG
>Ga0182738_1000369_pt1 | contig 65403 bp, 56 predicted proteins | sample eDN5th30CBELigMG_FD_128876 | JGI IMG/M metagenome (GOLD analysis project Ga0182738, IMG submission 128876) | Enriched Miracle-Growth compost microbial communities from Emeryville, California, USA - eDNA 5th pass 30_C BE-Lig MG (version 2)... ... | reverse complement strand
GTCTTCGCTTCACCATCGGGGTCTATATGGTTCACCAGTTCCCGGAGTACCGTGCGGTTAAAATTCTCGGTAATGATACGCTTGTTGAAACCAGAAACATCGAACTTCAGCTCATCCTCCAATTCTTCCAATTCTACAATCTGGTTACCTTCTTTGTCGTATACCGTCGGTTTTTCACCCTTCTCCCAGACAATACCTTCCTCGGACAGCTTGGTCGTAATCTTGATCGGAGGATCCTGATCGACCAAGTAACCGTCTAACACCGCCTCCCGTAAACCATAGTTGAATACCGGTTTGTTGAAAATTTCCGTGGTATGCAATGCAGGTGTGGCCGTTAACCCAACGGCGAAAGCATCGAAGTAATCCAGCACCTGACGGTACTTGCTGACATAATCGTCCTGATTCTTGAACTCCATCTCCTCGTCATCCATTTCTTTGTCCAATAAATATCCCCGGTGCGCTTCGTCGACAATAATACAATCATAAGCGTCTATGCTCAAGGCTCTATCTTCCACATCATTGTAGTAAAGTCTTTTGACCATGCTTTGCACGGTGGCAAAATGAATGCGGCTATCGATATCTGGCCAAGTTGTTTTCAGTCCGTCAATATGGTAGATATCACTAAAGCTTTTGAGATCATCCACCTTGTAATCCTTAAATCCATCTAAGGCCTGTTTGGCCAACAGTGTGCGATCGACCAAAAAAAGAATACGTTTGAAACGGTTGGTCTGTATCAGTCGATAAGCCAATCCAATGATGGTACGCGTTTTACCCGTTCCGGTAGCCATAGCCAGTAAAGCACGGTTTATATCAGGATGATGGATAATCACATTTTCAACAGCTTGGATTGCCCTAATCTGATAGTCACGTAGGCTAAGCCCTGTTTTGAGCTGTAGGAAATCCAAGGAGTTCTCCTCCAGTTTTTTATTGGCAAGGGCGATATCCTGTTCAAACTTTTTCTGTAAATCCTCCGGACTGTGAAATCCCTTGATAGATCTGGAGTTGTTATATTTTTGACGAACATCCAAATACCAAACGCCACTTTTGGTCGCTATCTGTTGCAGGTATTCCCTTCCATTGGTCGAATAAAGGAATGGTACTTTGTAGCCATCCCAATCACCCAAAATATCTATTCCATCCTGTGGCATAATATTTAATGCATACCGTTTACTTTGATCGAGATTGGTGGAAATATCTTGTCCGTACTTTTTAGCTTCGATAACACCATACAGACTAGTCCCAATGAATAGTGCATAGTCCGCATAGCCACCTTTGACTGGCCATTCCGCAATGGCCATATTACAGCCTCTTTCTGGCTGAGTTTTATGGATTTTAGCATTTAGCAATTTGGTATCTGCCTCCCATCCCATCTTGCGTAGATTAACATCAATAAGCTCACGTGTTTGCGCCTCATCCATAACAAGCTTGTTCGCAGATTGCTTGGCTCTTTCGGTAAAAGCTTGACGTTCTTCTGCACTGACTGACTTCTGTTGTATGATGGCCTGTTCATATTGTTCTTTCAAGGCCCTGTTTTCTTCTTCAAGAATATGCAAAGCATGACGAGCATCCAGGTTCTCCGGTTGGCTGAACCGAAGCGTCGAAATATCTCTATTTTTTACAGAGTATGACTCATAAAACCATTTCCCTAACTTAAAAGCCGAAAACAGTGATGATGTAGCATCTTCTGTGGTTCCTGTATATTCATGGACAGCGTCATTGCCTTGTTTACGAAGAATGGTAAAATGGTCGATCACATTACTTGGAAGAATACCTTGATTTCTCAGCACATATACAAGGTTCTGAAATTTCGTGTCTTCCGGCAATTCCATTCCGTACGTTTCGAATATCTGCTTGGCCATATATTCACCATACTGCCTCAATTTGAATAAGGATGTAGCCGCATCTTGATATAGGTTGTACTCGGCAGCCTGTGCTAAGTTATAAAGCAAGGCATATTCTTCTTCTAAAAATTGGAAATTGGATCTGGCCATGTTCTATACTGGATTGATAGTTCAGTTGAAACCAAATATAGTAATATTAGTAGATAAATTCCTGTACAGTTAGTGTAAACGTATTATAATCAGGTTTTGTATCATATAATTTAACGTGAGGGTATCGACTCTTAAGAATGGTGATTAAATTTTTCTTTTTTTCAATACAAATAGCGAAACCAAATTGCACTTCTTTGATAATTTCTGTAGGTATTTTAAAGCAAGATCTATTATTCTCGTCAAAAGTAAGTGGACGCGAAATTAATCGTATTTCTTCTTCGTATCTCCATACTGCATTTTTAGTGCGAAACCATGCCATCACGGCGTCCATACTTGAAAAATTCTTGAGAGGTGTAATTTTCTTCTGGTAATCTACCGGCAATAAACAGGACTCTTTATTTTTGGCAGTAACATGCTCTCTAAGGGCCAGAAGATCATAACCTATACATACACCAGTATGATTATCCGCATAATGTGCCCACATCAAGAGATTTGTGCTGTTTTTGGAAAAGCAGGTTACTCCTCTGTTTAAATTTTCACCTTCAAAAATTTTTTTCATCTCTTCACGTGCAACCTCGGTAGGTTTCCGACTAAAATTCCGATGCAACCGAAATCTTTCATAAAAATCATTGCCCTTGTGCTTTTTAATAGTGTTGATATTAAATTGCTTTATCTCCTCTTCGTTAAATTCAAATAAATTTACATTGCAGTCAAACGGATCATTGAAAACGCTCGGGTGCGAAAATTGTAGTGTGTCCTTAGTGAGAACAGTTAGTGCTGTGTCAGCACCATAATATTTGTAGTTTATTGGCTGCCCACACAAATGGTTATTTAATTCAATCAAATTTTCACATAACATATTATTATTCTCCACTTTTTTTACTCTTTTATTGATTCTTGTAAAGCAGGTTTATAATGTAAAACAAATTAGTATATCGGCTGAGCCGTCGACCCTTCGACTACGCTCATGGAAACACTGTCCCTTTGCACGGATACTCTTGAAACCCACATGCACAAACCCGTTACAATTCTTCCATTTTTTCACTGTTCTGTCGTGCTATAACTTTGTCAACACGTGCCGAGTCCTGATAGGTAAGGGCAATATATCCCTTCGGACGAATCTCTAATGAGATGGTATTAGGTTCTTTGCCATCCGTTCCTGCGGTATTTTGCCCCATCCAATAGGTCGTAAACTGAGCTTTGCCGATCCGAATAGCCGTCAGCTCATGACCATCGCCTTTTTCGTAAGGATAGTCATAAATTTCAAAATCCTGACCTTTTCCGTACTTCATTCGCACATCGTCAGAAATGCTTCGGTACATACGGATCAACTGGGATTCCAGATCAGGCGTAAACAATACAATGCCTTCAAAAAGCTCATCATCTACAAATTTGAAAATCATATCGACCTCTTTGTTTAGGAATTTTACCTCCTCATACATGAGGGACGTAGGATTATTATTTTTTGGCTTATATCCTTTGTTGGTCATTTTGGCCATTACCTGTGCCTTCGTTGATCCGAATTTCATACCATAGAATTCGCTGATGGGATCCTCCTGTGCTACTGCCACACGGATAGCCATGAGCATAAGCAAAATTGCTGTTAGTTTTTTCATGCCTTTTATTTATTTGATATACAAATGTATTTATGCACTGTGCACTCCATGTGCACAGCTGGTATTATTCCACATATCTTTTAACATTCGCTTCAAGTTTTTGACGAATTACAGCCCGTGCCTCCATTGGCTCTAAGATCTCCACTGCAGACCCAAGCCCCAGTATCTGGGCATAAAATTCATAATTGGGGACTACCTCCAACTGAATCGTTGTGTACGTGTCTGTTCGCTCCATTACGGTTTGAGAGGGATGTAATGGCTTGGAGTCAATATATGGCCAAAGTGACTTATCAATTTTTATTATGATGAACTGGCATAGTGCATCTAAAGGCTTACTCACGCCAATAATATCCTCGAAATAGGCATCGTGTGTTTCTGTCGGAGGAATAAATGCGACGCCTTCTGCTGCTTCAAAAGTGACCATACGATCAAGAGCCAGATTTGTCCAGGAGTCGAAGCCATCACGTTGCCCAAAGAGAAACCATCGTTTGTTATATTGTTTCAAAAAGTACGGATGGATTAAAAATGCCTCTTCTTTATCTTGGTTGAACGATTTGTACTCCACGCGTAATACACGTTTCTGCTGTATGAATTTAAGCAAATCGCCTAAAAGATAGAGGTTCTTGAGGTATTCATTTTGGTCGAAAAAAATGCATTCGTCCAGATCTTCCAGTTGAAAACTCTTTTTGAGTTTTAACGCCAGTTCTTGGACAAAGTCAAACTGAGGCAAACCTTTAAATCTACCTAACATATCCAGTGTCGTTTTTAGTAGATCGGCTTCGACTGGATTGATCTGCTGCATGGCTAATGAATAGTTCCTGTCCGAGTACCGGTAGTAGGTCTTTTTTCCTTCTTTACAAGATGCTATCGGTGCACGGAAACCTGTTTCGCTGCGCATAAAGTCCATGTCTTTCAATATCTGCCTGCGGGAAATAGAAGAATCTTTGCCTGTATAGTCCGTTAACGCCTCGGATACATATCGGATCAGGTCGTCGATAAAAAACTTACGCCCTTTATTGGAGAAGCACCTGTCTAAGGCTTCGTAGCGGATCACTGCATGTTTGTTGGTGGCCATTGGCTAATTTATTGATCTATACAAAGATAAAATTTTTGTGTGCATTGTATGTGCATAGTTGGCTGCCAACGTGTGTACATACAATGCACAGGACATCATTTACTTTGTGACAAGTTTAATCATCCAGCTATTGTATTCCTTACGGTAACCCGTAAAGTTTACTCGAATAAGATGGATATGTTTGCCAAAATTTTTTAAATATGTATAAAACACTGCTTTCCGGATTATTAATCTTAACGTTAGGTGCATGTAACAGCTATAAATACGGCACCGAAGGAACTGCCGAAAAAAGCAACCTGACCATGGGTATGGTCAAGAGCAAGGTCGTCAAAGGGGAAACAACACAAGACGAAATCCTTAAACTATTCGGTTCGCCGAATCTCGTTTCAAAAAACAAATCCGACCGTGAAGTCTGGAGCTACAATAAGATGTCTGTTGAGAACAAGGCGGGATCAACCGATTTCTTTGCCGGGCAACGCGCCAGCCAAAGCAGCAGCAGCAAATCTTTTGACCTGATTATCACATTTGATGAAAACGATATCGTTGCGGATTACTCCGTCGTGTCCACAGCTTATTAACTATAATATATAAAAATGAAGAAAATTATTATCCTATTGTGCGTCGTAACGCTATTAAATTCTTGTGCTACACAGATGGTTACCAAATCACCTGCAGAGGTGAAAATGATGACTACCAAACAGTTTGATTCAGAACAAGATCTGGTATTTAAATCGGTTATCAGTCTGTTACAATCCGAAAGCTACATCGTAGATCGCGCAGATAAAGAAACAGGTCTAATAAACGCCAGCAAGCGTATAGAAAATAAAAACGCCAATATACAGCGCGCCTTATGGGGTAGTTCTAAAGACGCGAATACTTCCAAAGCTATGTTTTATGTAGAAGGGGTAAACGAAGCCGTGACGGAAGTGAAGATCACCTTGTATGAGGGTGCTGAATCAAGCCGTAGCGGTTACTGGGGCCAAGTCAATAAGGATATAAAAGAACAAATGATCTATGAGCCCCAAGTCTATCAAGCTTGGTTCCAAAGCCTACAGGCTGAAATCGAGCGCCGAAAGGCATTGGGAAGATAACTTTGTTGATAAAACAGCACTTTCGAACTTTTAAAACAGTTTCCGTTCACAAAAAAGGTGTGTTCATTCCTGCTGAACACACCTTTCTAGTGAACAATAGAATGAAAAACTCTATTTCCCTTCCTTCAATTTTTTCACTTCATTAGTGAGGTCCAACACAGCTTTGCTTAATTCTGTAATGGATTGTGTCTTGGCACGATCTTCCTCAATAAATTTTTCAAGCAGTGCTACCAATTTGTCCGATCCATCATTGTTAAAGGTGGGTTGTGTATGTTGACTAGAATTGGTCGAGTGGTCAACAGCATTGTCGTTAAATGTATTGCTATTGTTCTGTATATTATAAATTACATTCTCATCTTTAAAAGATTTAACAAATTCGGGTGTAACACCCAAAGCGGCAGCCAACTCTTCTAAAAGCGGTTCATCCAGCGCTACCATATTTTCAAAGTCCGAAATCCTTTGCTGAGAATACCTATTGCGGCAAAGCTGACCGAAAGCTTCCTGCTTGATTCCCTGGATCTCACGGATGCGTTTTATATTATGACCGATATGCATGGTTTCGTTTTTTTCTTTAAAAATAGTATTCATAATTAATGTAAATTATGGACTGGTTTTTTACCGGTAAATCGGTAGAATACCATGCCCGAAAATAATATGTAATGAAATAACTTTGGTCTAAAGTTACGGATTATTGTAACGAACAGCAATAGCTGGATGTTCTTTGATGTGTTGAAACCAATTTAAAAATTAATATTGATATATAATTTGAGGCTACTTGTATAGCCGTAGGGTGAGGGGCTGTCCCACTCACTAAGTATCTTTTTCTAAGAGCCAGTACATAGTATAAGGCATCTGCTGAATAATTTGTTCTTGAAATGTTCATACGACTTCGTGAGCCCGAATAACCTTAATGGAAGATTACCTACAATTCAAGTCTCCCGAGTATAGGGATGACCAAAGATCACATGCAACTCTGTTCGTCAGAATAACTTTAATAGCAGAAAACATACAATTCAAAAGTCCCGAGTAGAAAGATACGAAAGATCACATGCAACTTACTGCTCCCGAGCAACTTTAATAGAATAGAAGAAAACATACAATTCCGAAACCCCGAGTAGAAATAAAAGAAAAGGTAGCATACAATTCTCAGCTCCCGAGTAGATGAATATGACAGCTGATTTGACGTCCATTGGTTTCAACATGTTCAGGGACGGCCCCAGCTTTTACAATTGATTATTAAACCAATGATTCTTCAATGGAAAAAATTTCTATCAAAAAAAATGCACAGCATTATGTGGAATTACTCAACAAAGGAGAAGAAAAAGGTCTCAGCTATTTTTATACACATTACTCACGCAAAATCTTTTTCAGAGTTTACAATGCTGTAAAAGATGATTGCGATGCCGACAGTATTGTTCAAGAGGTACTATTTAAGTTATGGCTATTCAGGGAGAATATCGAAAACATTGAACATGCGCTTACCTTTATAGAAAGACAAGCGACGGAAGCAATAACACACTACTACAACTTAACGAAAACACGTTTTAACAGAAGTCTCTTACAGCTAGACGGTATCGAAGATTACCAAAGATTTATGTTGGGATATTGGGATGATGATCAGGAGGAGGATTTGGAATACCTGGACATGGTGGACGAACAAAACAAAGCCAACCTAAAGAAAGTTTACGATATTCTTCCATCATTGTGCAAGAAGCAGCAACTATTCATAAATCTCTGTTTGAAATATAGCTTTAATTATGAAAGGATAGCGTGGCATCTGGGTGGTATAAGTGAATATACAGTAGCTCATCAGATAGAGCAGATTATAAACAAACTACAGATCTTATTGAAAAAGGTGGAAAACCTTGATTCACCAAAGCTAACCGGCAAAATTGTTTTGAGCGGAGGCCTATCGGAGGAACAGCAACAGGTGCTCAGCATCAGGCATAAGCTAGGGCTTACCTTTGAGGAGATCGCAGAAAGATTATCCCGCACTCCTGCCGAGGTGAAAAAACTGTTCTTAGAAGCCCATTTGACCGTCGGTAACAAAACAGGTTAAAACCTTAACAAAAGTATTATGGCTGATAGTACAATCATACTAAAAAGAAAAGTACAGATCTTTATTGATTCTGATATTAAAGCAGATAGAGAGCGGTACTATGAAAAGCTTTTTTCGTGGAGAGATATCGTTTATAAAGGAGCGAATCTCGTCATATCACATCTTTATATCCTGGAAAAGCTTCAGGATATGGTGTACTTGGAAGAAGGCACAAAGATCAAGTTGGCAGATAGACAAAAAGAAGAAAACGGAATCCTAAACTGCTCCAGGATGGGAGCCAGTTACAAATTGCTATCCAAGCTTTATCTTAAACAGATACCAATGAATATCATGGCTTGTGTAAGTCAAAAGGTCTTGCGTGACTTTGCCACGGACAGACAGGAATATTGGTTGGGCAACAGGTCTATCCGCAATTATAAGAGAACCATGCCGATCCCATTTTCAGGAGATGTCTTTACGATTAAAAACGATGAATCCAATTATGATTTTAAATTCAAATTGTTCAAAATTCCTTTCAGAACATATCTAGGCAAGGATAAATCGGACAAACGTGTCTTGCTTAAAAAAGTCGTAGCAGGCCAAATCAAAGTTTGCGAAAGTGCTATCCAAATTATTAAGGGGAAAATTTTCATGTTGATCGCCCTTGAATTGCCGATTAAAAAGAAAGAGCTTGATGGATATCAAATAGCGGAAGCTGCATTGGGGATCGAGCACCCTATAACAGTTCATGTCGGAAAAAACAGCCTTCAAATTGGGACAAAGGAAGAGTTCATGTACAGAAGGTTGGCAATACAGGCTTCTCGACAACGGCTGCAAAGGTCATGCAGGTACACAAAAGGTGGAAAAGGAAGAACAAAAAAGTTAAAGGCATTAGAGCAATTTGAAAAGAAAGAATTGCAGTACATAGACAGCAAATTACATCTTTACTCCCGAAGGCTGATAGACTTTTGCATAAAAACACGATCCGGCAATCTGCTCCTCACGGACCAAAAGGCTAAAGAAGAAAAAGCTAAAGAGGATGATTTAATATTACGCAATTGGAGTTACTATGGACTGATCGAAAAGATTAAATATAAGGCCAATATGGCTGGTATAAATGTCATCGTAGAATGAGATTCTTTCAGCATCAAAAATGCTGAATCCATTATCCTCATTTGCAAACAAATGATGTGCAAAAACTTATATTACTAATGTAAGCAGGTATCACATCATACTTGTAAACGCACATGTACCTGCCCAAAACCTCGAAGGATATAAAGAGAATCCTGAAAGACTTCAACAAAACCCCAAAGGTGCGTGCAATTTTTCCGTGGGAGACCGGTCATATCCCAAAGGAGAATCATCTGCGACCTGAGTATATACATATCCTCCCTGAGGAAAAGGGGAATACGCCAGCGGATATTTTGTATACCCCAAAGGGTATGCAGCATTTCCCTAAGACTCTTTACCATATCCCGAAGTATATGCAAGCGATACCGACGGATATAGACTTTTGCCCTTGGGATCTGCAAAACTCCCCGAAGGTCTTGTATCCGTGCCTTAGCGCAAAACCAAATACCCGGAGGTATATGCTGAATACCCTCAAGGCCTGACAGCGTTTCCATAGGGGATAAAACATTTCCCTTCGGGCGAAGCCTCATATCCCTTGGGAAATCTTGAAAACCCCAAGGGAAAAACAAAAATTCCCTAGGGTTTACCTCGGACAAGCAACTACACCTAAATACATGATAAAACGCCTTCAAACAATATAAACCTCGTTTTTTACGGCACAACCTCTTCACATAAAACCAAAATAGGGGTAAAATCCTGCCAAAAAGATTTTTGTACTCCGTGAATTTTGGCAGGATTTTACCCCATCCATGTGGTGCCGCCTGTCGTATGTTTGTATCGTTGCTAGCACAAATAATTATTTTTTAACCCTTTAAAAATGTAAAGACATGAACAAGTTAAAACTAAACGAAAAAGGACAAAGCGATGTGCAGTTGATGCAGACTGCGGAACAGATCCTTTCGAAGATGGCACAGGAAGCTACACTCTTCCCTACGCCGGTTCCCGAACTAACGGCATTGGAAACCGCACTGACCGCCTTCCGCAACTCGGCAACCGAAGCTGCCTACCGCGACACCCGGGCGATCCTGATCCGCAAGCAGAAAAGGAAAGAACTGGTGTATGTGCTCAAGGAGCTGGCCAAGTATGTGGATACCATCGCCAATGGCGACGACAGCATCATACTGGCGGCAGGATTCAGCGTACGCAAGGAAAGCGACTCGTACGGTGGACTGGTCCCCAAGGCGCAACGCCCCATCGCCGAACCCAGCGAAATCGGCAGTGGACGTATACTGCTGAAGACCGAACCTTGGGCCGGCGCACGCATGTACGATTTCCAGTTCAGGATCAAAGGAAGTACAGAAGCCTGGAACTCACAGCTGAGCTCAAAAAGCACTTGCCTCATCGAAGGGCTAGAAACGTTCAAGGAATATGAATTCCGTGCGACGTACATAGGCATCGACCCTACGCCAAACTTCAGCGACGTTACAAGCAGCTATGTGCTCTAGGAAACTGAAACAGGCGTCACCCAAATGTGGGATCCGGGTATCCCCATCCTAAGGGGTAAAATTTATCGGAACAATAACGAACTTCCGGCAACGGAAGTAATAACAGAGCGTACTTAATCGCCGAAAAATGAATCTATTTGAAAATAACACCGTCATTTCCTATCTTGACACGAGAAGAAGCAAAAAGCATAACACCGGATCAAAGATAGAAATGACGGTTGTTTCTTCTTCGTTGACACCAAATAGCCGACTATCATGAAAGAAATCGTCAAAGAACATCCTCTGAGGTCCATCATACTCCAATTTGAATTCAATAAGCCTCAACTGGAATTTGAAAAAAAAGGTCTGGAAGCCCATTACCTTATGCACGACCTGACCTGGGACATGCTGCAAAAACTCAAGACACATCACAAGACTTTGGAAGAGATCGACTACGATGTCAGCGAACTGGAGTATCTTCTATTGCCCATAGAGCAGGATCTGGATATCCTGGAAGTATTCCTCAAGATCAAGGATCCATCCGTATTGCCTTTTGATCTTAAGGATGGTGAGGTCGAGATCAGTATCGATCTTAACGGATTTTACCAAAGTGTGCGTGACCACAATCAAAGCATGCAGGCACTCCACACGCATGTCAGCAAGGAATACGATTGGTTTCAAGGGCATTTTGATATGATCTACGAAAAGGAAAGCTGGATAGACGAGGGACTGTGGGACGACATCCATCAGATCTACCGTAATTACCTACAGGCACAGGTCGATATTGTCACCTTAGACCGGGATCAGGAAGAATTCCGGGGAGCATTGTCCGAGGTGTTCGATTTTCAGAATACGTACATGGAATACGGCGAAACTATTTTCGAAGCGTACAACGAACTGCAAAAAAGATCCGATGAGAGCTACCGCCGTGCTGAAACCGTCAACAAGGCGTTGAATGACATGCAAGATCAATAAAAAACAAGGTAATTATATATTTCTTTAACCAAACTTTGTCGTCATTTCGATGAGGAGGTACGACGAAGAGAAATCTATGGCTAGGTAGGAAATTAACCCTATTAATCCCTAGATTTTACTTCGTAAAGCTCGTTTCACTCGGTTCTCCTCATTCTTCGTCGAAATGACGGGGTGGTTGCTAAAGTATATAATTACCAAAAACAAAAAGCGGCAATGTTTCCACTGCCGCTTTTTTATGAATTTTCCAAACCTGACGATTATCCATTCGAAAGGGCTGCTGCCCCCGATACGATCTCCGTCAGCTCCGTAGTGATCGCCGCTTGGCGAGCTTGGTTGTACGACAATTTCAATTGACGCAACAAGTCTCCGGCATTCTCCGTAGCCTTGTCCATCGCTGTCATACGGGCCCCATGCTCCGAAGCATTGGAATCCAATACGGCCTTATACAACTGTATTTTTATAGCCTTAGGAATAAGTTCCTCGATGATTTTCTCTTTCGAAGGTTCGATGATATAATCCAATTCAGCCACATCTTCGTTTTTCTCTTCGGGCAACAAAGGAAGCAACTGCTCAGATGTCAAGATCTGTACGGCCGCATTGCGGAATTGATTGTACACGACCTCCACACGATCCACACGACCTTCCTTAAATTCAGTCATGATGTACTCCGTCACTTTAGAAACGTTTTCAAAGCTCAGGTTATTGAACAGTTCGTTATTGTCACCGATGACGTTAAAACTGCGCCTGGAGAAGAAATCCTGACCACGCTTACCGATAGCAACAATACTGACATTGCCTTTGGCAAACTGATCTGCATATTTCGAAGCAATCAGGTTGTTCGCCGTTTTGATGGCATTCGCATTGAATGCACCGGCCAATCCCCTATTCGAAGTAACGACCACAACAAGTACTTTATTGGGTACCCGATCCTGTGTAAAAGGAGAATCATTACCTTCTACCGAAGCAGACACTTGTGCAAGGATATCCCGCAACTTGTTGGCATAAGGACGCAACTGAACGATAGCATTTGTGGCACGTTTCAATTTCGCCGCAGACACCATCTTCATCGCTTTGGTAATCTGTTGTGTCGATGTGACCGACGTAATACGATTTCTTACTTCTTTTAAATTCGCCATCTTTGTATTTTGGATTTACGATTTTGGATTTACGATTTTGGATTTATCTGTCCAATCAACAATCGTCAATCAACAATCGTAATTCGTCAATCAATATTTATCCGCTAATTCCTTAGCTACAGTCTCCAACACATCTGTCAATTCATCCGAGAACTTGCCTGCTTTCAAAGCTGACAATACTTCGGGATGACGTTGTTCCAATTGTGTCAGATACTCTTCTTCAAATTGTTTTACTTTATTGACAGGTACATTACGCAACAATCCTTTGGTACCTGCATAGATGATAGCTACTTGCTTTTCTACAGAAACCGGAGCAAACTGACCTTGCTTCAAGATCTCTACGTTACGTACACCTTTGTCCAAGACCGCTTTGGTAGCCGCATCCAAATCCGAACCGAATTTTGCAAAAGCTTCCAACTCACGGAATTGAGCTTGATCCAATTTCAACGTACCGGATACTTTCTTCATGGATTTGATCTGCGCGTTACCACCTACACGGGATACCGAGATACCTACGTTGATCGCTGGACGGATACCCGCGTTGAACAGGTTGGACTCCAAGAAGATCTGACCATCCGTGATAGAGATAACGTTGGTCGGGATATACGCTGATACGTCACCCGCTTGGGTTTCGATAATCGGAAGAGCGGTCAATGAACCACCACCTTTGACCAAATGTTTGATGGACTCAGGCAGATCGTTCATGCTGCGTGCGATTTCGTCCGAAGCATTGATTTTTGCCGCACGCTCCAACAGACGGGAGTGCAGATAGAATACGTCACCCGGATAAGCCTCACGGCCCGGAGGACGTTTCAACAACAGGGAAACCTCACGGTATGCTACCGCTTGCTTGGACAAGTCATCGTACACGATCAAGGCCGGACGGCCTGTATCACGGAAAAACTCACCAATAGCCGCACCGGCCATAGGCGCATAGAACTGAAGCGGAGCAGGGTCTGCTGCAGAAGCCGCTACGACAACTGTGTAAGCCATGGCTCCACTCTCTTCCAATGTACGCACGATATTTGCTACGGTAGAATTTTTTTGACCTACCGCGACATATATACAGAATACAGGTTGACCTGCATCATAAAATTCCTTTTGGTTGATGATCGTATCGATACAAACCGCAGTCTTACCCGTCTGACGGTCGCCGATGACCAACTCACGCTGACCACGGCCGATCGGGATCATCGCATCGATAGCCTTGATACCTGTTTGCAGAGGCTCAGTGACGGGTTGACGAAAGATTACCCCCGGAGCTTTGCGTTCGATAGGCATTTCGTAAGTTTCCCCTACGATTGGGCCTTTACCGTCGATAGGCTGTCCCAACGTATTCACGACACGGCCCAACATACCTTCACCTACCTTAAGGGAAGCAATACGGTTGGTACGTTTAATGGTATCACCTTCTTTGATTTCGTCCGAAGGTCCCAAAAGAACGACACCGACATTGTCTTCTTCCAAGTTCAATACGATACCTTGTAGTCCATTTGCAAACTCAACCAATTCTCCTGATTGAACTTTTGTTAAGCCATAAACACGAGCGATACCGTCACCTATCTGCAATACGGTACCGACTTCCTGCAATTCGGCCTCTGACTTAAAGCCCGACAATTGCTCTCTTAGAATTGCCGAAACTTCATCTGGTCTTACCTCTATCATTTTACTTTATATAAGGGGTTTTAGATTCTATTTTCTTTTTTACTGTGAATTCGTCTAAAATTGTTAATTCGTAATTCGTAATTCGTAATTCGTAATTCGTAATTCGTAATTAATCAATTCATAATTATTTACACGCCTTGGCTGATAAAATGTCTTTCCAATTTATTCAACCTGCCGGCCAGACTCGCATCGATCTGCCTGTCCCCGACGGTCACCACGAAACCACCGATCAACGACTCATCGACCTTATTGGCCAAGATGACATCAGCCTGTATCTGTTCTGCAATACTGGCACGAAGAGCCTCCAAATTGGTAGCAGAGAGTGGGGCAGCCGAGGTTACCTCTGCATGGACAATGCCTTTTACTTCATTGTACTCACGGATAAACTCCAACGCAGTGGCATACACCAATTCGCTACGGCCTTTTCGAACCATGATATTGAAAAAAGCCAAAACCTCAGGTCTAACTTTGTTTTCGAACAAAGCAGCCAATATTTTAAGCTTTTTGTCTGTCTTGACTATAGGATTATTCAGAACAGCCTGTAGCTCCGTACTGGATCTGATGATCGCCACGATCTGCTCCATCTCGCCTTTGACCTCTTCCAAATGACCTTGCTCCTTCGCTAAGTCGATCAAAGACTTTGCATATCTGGAAGCTACCTTGAATACTGACATATTAATCTTAAAATTGAGTCATCAGTAATCAGTTGTCAGTCATCAGTATATATACTGTCCACTGTCCACTGTCCACTGACCACTGGTTACTAATTCAATTTGACATCTTTCAACAAGTCGGACACCAACGCCTCTTGCTTGCCTTGATCTTCAAACTCTTTGGCCAATACCTTACGTGCAATATCCAAAGACAACGAAGAAACCTGGTTCTTCGCCTCAGCCAAAGCCTTTGTCTTTTGATCTTCGATTTCGCGTCTAGCTTGGTCGATCAATTTAGCGCCTTCTACCTGCGCGTGTTCTTTTGCCTCAGCAACAATCTTGTCTTTCAAAACCTTGGCTTCTTTCAAGATGTTGTCACGCTCTTCACGTGCTTGTTTAAGCAACTGCTCGTTCTCATTTGTCAAGCGTGCCATTTCCAACTTTGCCTTTTCGGCAGAATCCAAGGCATTCTGAATGTTGTTTTCCCTTTCTTTGATGGCTTTCAGTACAGGTTTCCATGCAAATTTTGTCAAGAGGAACAAAAGGATCAAAAAGCTGACCGTGTGCCAAAAAATCAAACCAATTTCAGGAATCAATAAATCCATATAATGTATCTTAAGATATTGTGTACAAAAATACTTTTTCTTTTTTAACTTCTACTGTTGCAAAAAGGAGTCTGGATGGCAACCCCATCCAGTTCCTTTTAAAGCTTTGTCGTCAATTATCCGTTAGAGATCATTGACACAACCACTGCGAATAACGCAACAGCCTCGATAAAGGCGGCAGCGATCAACATAGCAGTTTGGATTTTTGAAGCGGCTTCTGGTTGACGAGCGATAGATTCCATTGCAGAACCACCGATCTTACCAATTCCCAATCCAGCTCCGATAGCAGCTAAACCTGCTCCAATTGCGGCTAATGTACCAGTCATAGTTTTAATTATATATAGTTAAAAAATATTTTTCTCTCCAAAAACAATTAGTGCTCGTGGTGCTCCTCTATCGCCATACCGATAAACAAGGCCGAAAGAATGGTAAAGATAAACGCTTGGATAAACGCAACCAACAACTCGATCAAACTAATAAATATCGTGAATATTACCGATCCACCGGCTACGGCATGTGCATTGAACACAAATGGTAGACACAGCAAGGACAACACCAGAATGTGACCGGCTGTAATATTTGCAAACAAACGGATCATCAAAGCAAATGGCTTTGTGAAGATACCGATGATTTCTACAGGAATCATCAAAGGTTTCAACCACCAAGGCACCGGAGGATTCAAGATATGTCCCCAGTAATTTTTGTTACCGTTTGCCAAAATGATAACCAAGGTAAAGATTGCCAATACCATCGTAATCGCAATATTACCTGTTACGTTGGCCGATCCCGGAAAAAACGGTACCAAGCCCAACATATTCATAAACCAAATAAAGAAGAATACGGTCAATAGATACGGCATAAAACGCTCATACTTGTGTCCCAGGTTAGGGATAGCGATCTCATCACGTACAAAAAGGATGATAGGCTCCAGGAAAGACTGTATGCCTTTGGGTGCTTTGCCCGCATTTTTTCTGTAGCCTCTGGCCACAGCAGTAAAGATCAATAGTAGTACAATAAAACCGATAAAAATACTCAACACATTCTTCGTGATCGAAAAATCCAAAGGTCGTTTGTTGGTGGCATGGTGCTCGTCGTCATAAACAATGTATGCACCGTGGTCATTCACCTGGTCAGCGGCATAATAAATCTTACCGTGGTATTTCACCAATTTTTGGCCTTTCTTCTCGACGATCTTCGTACCGTCATCATTTCGCGCAAACTCACTCGAACAGAAAGTCACCAAACCATTGTCCGTATAAAGAATAACGGGAAGATAGATACCTACCCAATTGGTCTTACCTTCTTTGTCACCGCCCCAGATCGTAAATTCATGTCCATCGCCGATATGGTGGAAAATAAAGCCCGTGATATCAAAACCTTTTTTCTCTTGCTCGTGTCCATGATCGGCCTCGGCATGGTCATGGTTTGTATTTTCGGCATAGGATTTAGGAGCAAGAAAGGAGAATGAAGCAAAAAAAACGCACAAAATCGTCAATGTCTTGATTCTTGCTGAAGTTAAAAAGTGGCTAATTTCCATCAATACAATATTTTTACCTATTTTATTTTGCGCCGCAAGTTACGTAACAAAATCATAACTTCAAAGAACGACATTAAGAAATATATACAAAAAAAATTCAGCCCTAAAAGCATGCGATTTTCGCCCGGAAAACGATACATTAAGAAGATAAAAAAGCTAAGCGAAATCAGCATTTTCAGTGTAATTCCGCCCAAGATACCGTACACCCCAAATTCCGGATTCTGCACCATACCCAGATACGAAATCGTATAGGCAAAAACGGTCACTCCATACAAAAAAACACAGAGGACAATGTATTGACCGCTCAAAAAAACAGCATCTACCTGTTGCTGCAATCCATAGGCACCTCCGAACAGTAATACCGCTCCTAAAAACAGGACTGTAGCGAACGAAATTATATGTTTAATTCTTTCCAATGTTTTATCGTTTTACTTCCCTTTCTTATCCATACCCTGCACCTGCCGGATCAATTGATACAACGACACCAATACAGCCAACAGGGTCAGGCCTATTGTCCACCATGGCTTTTCAAGATCATACTTCCCATCAAGCCATGAGCCTAGCCAATATCCCCCGAATATCGTCGCCACCATCTGGAACGGCACACCTATCCATCTTGCCCAATTTCGACGGGTATTGTTTCCCTTATTGTTGTTTTCTTCCACGTTTTTTATTTTTGAGTCCGGTATTTGTCAGAAGCTAGCGCACGAATCCTTTCGTGTGCTCGTTTTATTAGGCACACGAAAGGATTCGTGCGCCAACAAATACTAAAATAGATTATTCTCCTTCCAACTCCAGCACCTTCTGCCCTATCTTGATCTCCGGATACGAATAGGCCTCACCAAGTATCATCTTTATTTCCGAAGAAGGTTTTCCCTTATGCTGTTTCAGCACATCCAGCATATAGGCCAATTTGTCCGGAGAGATCAGCTCCTCCGCATCGATCCCATCCCCCACAAAATGGATAAGGTGTCCATAAATCGTTCCCTCTACCAGCCCCCTCTTTGCCGCTATCTGCGCAATATCCAATCCATCCTGATACATTTCAAACGAAATTTGTTTCGTATCCTCCTTATCCCCTCCTTTGACAGAAGTAGCCTTTTCCTCCTCATCTTTCACCTTTTCCATCCGTAAGACCACATCTTCCAGACCTTCTTCCTGCGTGAGCACCTGTGCAATGGTCAGACAATGCTTCAACACCTCGTATTTGCGCTTAAAATCCAACAAGAGGGATTTCATCTCCTGTATATACTTCTTCGTACGTTTGCGGATTTTCCATTCCTCAATATGTACCTCAGTAGCCTTGACCAACTCGCTCTCCATCTTAGGCAAAAACCACTGCACGGCAGATTGCGTACGTTCGCAGATCTTATCGTAGTCAATAGACTGTGAGTCAGCCAACATCTGGTACAATTGACTGATAAATTTGTGTGCGACTGCCTCCTGCTGTTTGATCCGGGTAGACAACTGTGCAAAGAATTGTTCAGCCCCCGGCTTATTGTCTATATTACGTTCGGCTAGGCTGACATGCAATTCTTCCACTCCTGTACTCAATTCCGTCCAACGGAAACTCTGCAACAAGATCTGCCCGAGGTAGGCACGTTGGCATTGTTTCAGCACCTCGCCCACTTGATCATCCTGCATCAACCCCTGCATGAAAGACACCACCTGCGCATCCGTGCGAATAGCATGCGTCGGAATCCTGGAGCGGAGTACAAGCCCTTGCAATCCCGTCAGCCTACTCAATGCCACATACACCTGTCCCGCCGCAAAAGAAGTACCCGCATCGATAATGGCTTTGTCAAATGTAAGCCCCTGGCTCTTGTGTATGGTAATGGCCCAGGCCAACCGCAAGGGATACTGTGAAAATGTACCCAATACCTCTTCTTGTATGCTATCGTCTCCTTTATTATAATTGTATTTGATATTCTCCCAGGTCTCTCGACGCACCACTACATCTTCGGAGCCATCTTTGAAACCCACCAAGATCTGCCCTCGATCCGTGTCTATACTTTTGACAACTCCGATCTTGCCATTGAAATATTTCCTTTCATCCCCACCATCATTCTTGATAAACATGACCTGAGCCCCCTCCTTGATCGCCAGGGTTTCTTCCGTAGGAAAGGAACTTGTCTGAAAATCATCCTTTACCACCGCCTTGAGGTTGTGCAATCTTCCACCAAGGCGTTGCAGCTCCTGTTGATTGATCTGATCCGCCAAACGATTATGAGAAGTCAGAACAATGTACTGATCCCGTTCTGTGGGAACAAAGTCCGGTTTATAATAGGTATTCAGTATTTCCAGATCTTCCGTAGTACATTGGTTGTTTCGGATATTGTTCAGTATGGAAATAAATTTCTCATCCTGTTGTCGATATATCTGCTGCAATTCCAGCTTGACCAAAGCATGCTCACGCAGAACCTTGGCATCGAAAAAGAACGGACTGGAATAATGTGCACGGAGCACCTGCCACTCGTGTTCACGCACGACAGGGGGCAATTGGTACAGGTCACCGATAAACAAGACCTGCAATCCGCCAAACGGCCGCATATCCCGACGGACAGACTTCAATATCACGTCGATCATATCCAATGTATCTGCCCGTACCATGGAGACCTCGTCTATCACGAGCAATTCCAGCTCCTGCAAGAGAGCCCGTCGCTGCTTGGTCAGCTTGATCGTACTGAAAAGCCGGCTCTTATTGTAGATATTGGTATCCGTCTCATCCCAGCGCAAGGGATAATCCTCGATAAAAGTTCCAAATGGAAGCCAAAACAGGGCGTGCAACGTCGTTCCTCCGGCATTCATCGCCGCCACACCCGTAGGGGCCGTGATGGCCATCTTCTTATAGCAATTGTCCCGGATATACCGCAGAAAGGTGGTCTTACCCGTACCTGCCTTACCTGTCAAAAACAGGTTTTGATTGGTCTGGTTGACAAAAGCGGCAGCTTGTCTAAATACCGCATTGCTATGATCGATTTTGAGAGGCTCCATTATTGGACAAAAATAGGGAATTTTAAAGACTTCCGAAGTTTTAAAAACTTCGGAAGTCTTTAGTCTCCGTTATCTCAAAAAAATGTGACCAATTGTTTTGCTAAAATTCACAAGATATAGTATCTTACAACAGAAATTTAAACGCAATTAGCCATGACTTATATAGACAAAAGTGAATTATTCAAACAGGTTGAAACAAAGTTAGCCGACTTAGGTCTTACCATTGAGGATGTCGATCAAGCGAGACCCTGGGGAGGCTTCTTTGTCATCAGCGAAGAACAGGCGCAGGAGTTTGCCAATCATTTTTTTGAAGGCTTGGACATTCAGGGACTCAAGATATCCGGAAAATTAAGCCCTAAGATCCTCATCGTGGCTCCCAGCAAACGTCTATCATGGCAATACCACCATCGCCGTGCTGAAATATGGCGTGTCATCCGCGGCGAAGTGGGTGTGGTGACCAGCCCCAACGATGATGAGCACGAGCTCAAGATACTCAAAGAAGGAGACAGTATCCGTCTGGCTCAAGGCGAACGCCATCGTTTGGTCGGATTGGGCGAGTATGGTGTAGTCGCCGAAATATGGCAACACACCGACGTTTCTAACCCTTCTGACGAAGACGACATCGTAAGGGTTCAGGATGATTTCGGAAGAAGTATTTAAGAAGCTAAATATTTAATTTTGAGATTATATATTTCATTAACCAAACTTTATCGTCATTTCGATGAGGAGGTATGACGAGGAGAAATCTATGCCTAGATAGGAAAATTAATCCAATTCATCCATAGATTTCTCCTCATTCTTCGTCGAAATGACGGGTAGGTTGCTAAAATATTACGATTTATACACGATCGTCTTATTGCCATTGAGCATGACCCGATCTTCGACAAGCAGCTGTATAGCCCGGCTCAAGACCGATTTTTCGATTTCTTTTCCTGCCGTCTTCATGCGGTGCAGATCATAGCTATGATCTATTTTTTTGATATCCTGCGTAATGATAGGCCCTTCGTCCAGATCATTGGTCACGAAATGAGCTGTCGCACCGATAATCTTCACCCCTCTTTCCTGTGCCTGCTTATACGGATTGGCTCCAATGAAGGCCGGTAAAAAGGAATGATGAATGTTGATCAGTTTATTTTCAAACTGTTGAACGAAATCGGGAGAGAGTATACGCATAAATTTGGCCAAAACGATATAATCTACCTCATATTGATTGAGGACTGTTGCCAATTCCTTTTCAAACTCCCCTTTGCTTTTGTTTTCATGTGAAACCAGATGAAAAGGAATATCAAATTTATCAACAAACTCAGCTAGATTATCGTAATTACCGATTACGGAAACCACATCTGCCTGCAAGGTATCAAAATAATGCCGCACCAAGATATCGGCCAAACAGTGATGCTCCTTTGTCACAAGAACCGCTATCTTTTTCTTACGCGAGGGATTGATGACAATATCTGCATTCGAAGGGAGCCTATGGCTAAGATCATGCGCAAATTCCTCTGCATTGTGCGGTTCACCCGAACATACCACCCGAACGAAAAAACGCCCATGCTCTTGATCGACATACTCACGCATGGTGACGATGTTCAGTTGATGTTCTGCTACAGTATTGGATATGGTAGAGACCAATCCAACCGCATCCTTACATTTTATAAGAATTAAGGTTTGTTTTTGCATGATTTAGTATTGCGTATAGCGATATGCGTATTGAGATTCTGTCTTATACCGATCTATCTTTGTTCTTTGCTCCTTAATCACATCACCCGGCCTGCTGCGCTGCCAATGCCAGTTCCTCTTCCAAATCGACCTCTATCCGTAGATTGTTCACGATATGCTTTTGACGATCCGGTGTATTCTTGCCCATATAGTATTCCAGCAGTTGTTGCAACCTGTTATCCTTGGAAAGAATGACAGGTTCGAGTCGAATATCCTCGCCGATAAATAATCCAAACTCGGAAGGTGAAATCTCGCCTAACCCTTTGAAACGTGTGATTTCCGGCTTACCGCCCAATTTTGCGATGGCACGTTGACGTTCCTCGTCCGAATAACAGTATATCGTTTCCTTTTTGTTGCGCACCCGGAAAAGCGGCGTCTGTAAGATCGAAACATGCCCTGCCTTGACCAGATCCGGAAAAAACTGCAAGAAGAACGTCATCATCAGTAGCCGTATGTGCATACCATCCACATCCGCATCCGTCGCGATGACGATGTTGTTGTAGCGCAATCCATCGAGGCCATCCTCGATATTCAATGCGTGCTGCAACAGGTTGAATTCCTCATTTTCATAGACGATCTTTTTGGTCAAGCCAAAACAGTTGAGCGGCTTCCCCTTCAGACTAAACACCGCCTGTGTCTGCACATCCCTGGATTTGGTAATGGAGCCACTGGCCGAATCACCCTCTGTAATAAAAATGGTCGTCTCTTGATTACGTTCATGTTTATCACCAAAATGTATCTTGCAGTCACGCAATTTTCGGTTGTGCAGAGAAGCCTTCTTGGCACGTTCATTGGCCAGTTTCTTGATACCGGCAATGTCCTTGCGCTCCCGTTCCGATTGCAGGATACGTTTCAGAAGTGCATCGGCCGTAGCAGAATTTTTGTGCAGATAATCATCCAAGGCTTTTTTGACAAAATCATTGATAAACGTACGTACCGTAGGGCCTTCCGGACCTATACTTTGCGAGCCCAGCTTGGTCTTGGTCTGCGATTCAAAAACCGGTTCCTGTACCTTGATGGCTATGGCTGCAATGATGGAAGACCTGACATCCGAAGCATCAAACTCTTTCTTATAAAACTCACGAATAGTCTTGACTACAGCCTCACGAAAGGCTGCTTGGTGTGTCCCCCCTTGCGTGGTATGCTGTCCGTTTACAAAGGAATAATACTCTTCCCCGTATTGCTGTCCGTGGGTCATAGCGACTTCGATATCCTCCCCTCTGAGATGGATGACCGGATACCGCATAGATTCCGTATCTACATTCCTTTCCAACAGGTCCTTCAGCCCATTTTCGGAGACAAACTTCTGACCATTAAAGTTAATGGTCAACCCCGAGTTGAGGAAAACATAATTCCAGATCATGTTTTCGACAAACTCTATACGGTATTTGTAATGCTTGAAAATGCTTTCGTCCGGGTAAAAAGTGACTGCCGTACCGTTGCGTTGAGACGTTTCTTTCTGCTCGTCATGAACCAACTCTCCTTGACTGAACTGAGCGATCCGGGTCACGCCCTGCCGATAGGATTGTACAACAAAATTAGTGGACAACGCATTGACGGCCTTGGTACCCACACCGTTCAGACCGACCGATTTTTGGAAGGCCTTGCTATCGTATTTACCACCGGTATTGATCTTTGACACGACATCCACTACCGACCCGATCGGAATACCCCGGCCATAATCCCGCACAGATACTTTGTTCTCATTGACCGTAATATCGATAGTCTTGCCTGCCCCCATCACAAACTCATCGATGGAGTTGTCCACCACTTCCTTGAGCAATACATAGATTCCGTCATCGTAAGCGGATCCATCTCCCAATTTACCGATGTACATCCCCGGGCGTAACCGGATATGTTCTTTCCAATCAAGTGATCGTATGCTATCTTCGTTGTATGTAGTCATTGAATGGTTGCTTTGCAAACAAAAATAAAAATAAAATATCAGACTTTCGAAGTTTTTAAACGGCGAAGCCCTCAACTCTGCCATTAAAAAAATATAAACAAGACAAAGTTAAACTTCGAAAACCTATTCACCTCCAAATATAACCCTCGTCACTTTTCGATATAGTCCCCGTTACTTTTTTATCAGCCAAAAACCCTCATCTTGTCCTCCAAATTTTTAATATTATCCATGGGTCATACTTTTCATATTCCAGTTCTTGGCTTAGCCTTTTCCGTAGATAGTCCAATAAAGGTAGCGCGCTTTGGCATCTCTTCGGTCATTTCGATCGTGGACGACGAGCTTTTAGAACGCATGAGAGCCTATTATTGCAATATAAATAACCTGGCTTACCAACTTATTCATCCCAAAGAAGAAGATTCCCGGGCGAGGCGTATTACAGCCTACCTTAACTTGGTCAATGATCTCGTACACAAACAGATTGCACGCATCAGATCAAGTAGTTTTGAAAAATGCGAAGAGCTCGTCAGGTATTTTGCCTTATTGCCCGACCATTCGGAGGCAAAAAAACTATTCAATTGCTATAGCTTAAGTACCGATGAGATCCATAAAGGAGATTTGGAAGCAAGGCTAAAAAGTTTTATCAAACCTGGAGATATTGACGTCAACATCATGTCCAAGGTAGACAAGACCAATATGGACAGCGAAGGAAACCCTTTGTCTGCCAACTTTTCAGATGCTTCCGCCGCATTGAGGGGGTTTGCATTGAGCAATCTGAAATCTTCGTTGGTCATTTCCGCCGGGCTAAATCCCCGATTGTTTTCCTATATGGCTGAATTTGACCAATTCCTGCCCGATGCCAATGGGCATTTTACAAAAAAAGTCATCTTAAAGGTCAGTGACTATAGATCTGCTTTCATACAGGCCAAGATATTGGCCAAAAAAGGCATTTGGGTATCTGAATACCGCATCGAATCCGGCCTCAACTGTGGCGGGCATGCCTTTGCCACCGAAGGCTACCTCATGGGCCCGATACTGGAAGAATTCCGATCAAAAAAAGACGAGCTGCACCAAGAGCTGTTGCCCTTATACACAGAAGCTCTTGCCCAGCGAAACATCACATTGCGCAACACCCCAGACATGAAGATCACGGCGCAGGGGGGAATTGGAAATGCCGCCGAGCAGAATTTCCTATTGCAGCATTATCAGGTAGACCGTACAGGCTGGGGTTCTCCGTTCCTGCTCGTACCCGAAGCGACTACAGTGGATGAGAATACTCTGGATGCTATTGCCCAAGCAGACAAAAACGATTTTTACATCAGTGAGGCCTCTCCATTGGGTGTGCCGTTCAACAATTTCCGCAAGAGCACGGCCGAAGCAAATCGGATAGAGCGTATTGAAAGAGGACGGCCAGGTGCGCCTTGTACAAAGAAATACCTGGTATCCAACACCGAATTTACCGAAGAACCCATTTGTACGGCATCGCGACAATACCAACATCTCAAAATCAAAGAACTGAACGCCGCGGACATTCCTGAAGACGAGCGTCAGCGGCAAATCGAAAGTGTGACCGCCAAAACCTGCCTATGTGAAGGACTCGCCACGTCGGCTTACCTCAACTATGACATTGTCAAAAGCAAGGAAAACACGGCTGTCGCCATTTGTCCAGGTCCCAATACGGCCTATTTCGACCGCAAATATTCCTTGACCCAGATGGTAGACCATATTTATGGACGCCGGGACCTATTGGCCGGAAAGGACAGGCCCCACATGTTTATCAACGAACTCTCCCTGTACATCGAGCACCTGCGCAAGTATGTGAAAATGAACCTCGAAAAGCTGGACCATAAAAAAGAGAAGTACATCAACAACTTCAAAAACCAGCTGGAGCAAGGGATTGCTTATTACGCCGATTTAAAGGAACTACATGTACGAATGGCTCCCAACGAATTGACAAAATTTTTCGAACAGCTGAGATCGTCTGCACAGCAACTGAGGATGATACAGACGAATCTGGTGGTGGTGTAAGAAAATTAAAATATACGTCATCCTGACCGCAACGAAGTGGAGCGGAAGGATCTCATCTTCAAATTCAAGACTCCTCAAGATTCAACGAGATCTTTCGACTACGCTTCGCTCCGCTCAAGATGACGAGCTAAAAGAATATAGGCGTCTCTACGACAAATTTTTTCTAAATTTCCCAAAAACACCCAATGGCAACTTAGGACCTGCTGTGGCTTGTAGGTACAGTTCGCCTATTTCGAGGTTCTCGACCTGTGGAAAAGCCGTCTTGATCAGATTTTCGACAATAACCGACGAAAAGCCCAACGAATAGGTATTCAGTATAAGGAAATGCTCTTTCGGATCCAGAAGCTGCACGACGTCCTTCATCATTTCCATGATATGATCTTCCAACTTCCACTTCTCCCCTTTTGGCCCATGGCCGTATGCAGGTGGGTCAAGAATAATACCGTTGTACGTATTTCCGCGCTTCAATTCCCGCTTTACAAATTTCAAGGCATCCTCCACGACCCAACGGATATTGGACAAGCCCGACAGTTCCTGGTTTTCATTGGCCCAGGTCACGACCTGCTTGATCGAGTCTACGTGTGTGGTATCTGCTCCTGCTGCTTTTGCGATCAAAGAAGCTCCACCGGTATAGGCAAAAAGGTTAAGTACCTTTGGATTATTGCTCTTGAAAGAACGTACCGACCCGGAGATATAATCCCAATTGACGGCCTGCTCGGGAAAAATACCTACATGCTTGAAAGAAGTCAACCCCAAGCGGAACTTGATGGCCACATCCTTATTTTTGTATTCAATATGCCACCTGTCCGGTATGTTTGGATTTTTTTTCAGCCAATCACCACTGGTCGCCGAACGGCCTTTAAACTTGATATGATAACGCTTGTTCCATTCGGCATCACCCAGAGCTTTAGGCCATACAGCCTGTGGTTCGGGACGGATAAGCACCAGTTCGCCAAAGCGTTCCAGTTTTTCAAAATCCCCACAATCGATCAGCTCATAGTCTTTCCAATAGTGTGGCGTGAGTAATTGTATAGTTGTTGTCGACAAAATAATTGCTGTTTTGTGCAAAGGTAATAAGATTTCATAACCAGTAGATGGCAAAATCAGAAATAGCACAAAAAAAGTAAATCACGACATGTTTTTTACTTGTTGACTTTTCGATTACATTAGCCAGTTATTTATTTCAATATCTTTGTGTAAACGTTTTTACACACATTATCTATATCCAAACGTTAATGTATACTGAACAGACCCGTTTCCGAATGAGAAGAAAAGTGTCCATCTATCTGGCCCTTGCGTCCTTGTTGCTCACGGCTACCTGCCGCAAGCCCTTTCAATATTCGCTGCTCGAGGTCAGGCCTTTGGACAGGGACCTGAATATCAAAGCCATCGAGCAGATCCGGCAGCTTTCTCCTAAAGAGAATTTCACTCTCCTGTTCATATCCGACAGCCAGATCGGTGTCAACGAGCTGAAGGATTTTGTCTCCCACGCCAACAAAACGTACAGCAACGACGAGATATCCTTCGTACTGCACGGGGGCGACATCACAGATTTCGGAGCCAATTACGAATACAACGATTATTATAAATATACCAAGGAGCTTAAATTTCCCGTTGTTGCTACTATTGGCAACCACGATATGCTGGGCAACGGTCCCGAAATCTATAAACAATATTTCGGGCCAGAGAATTTTACGTTTGATTACGGGGTGAATAGGTTTATCGTATTCAATTCCAACTCCAGAGAGCGAAAATTCGACGGTAAAACACCCGATCTGGATTGGATAGCAGAAGAAATAAACAAGGCCGACGATATCCCCACTGTAAGAAACATATTCTATCTGTCCCATGTTCCGCCGTCATCAGACGACTTTGATCCCGATCTCATCCCCGGTTTTTCACGGCTGCTCTCCAGCACGCCCAAAGCGAGACTCTCGATGAACGGACACGTGCATTCGTTCAATCTGTCCGAGCCTTTTGAGGACGGGCTTACCTATGTCACTACGCCTGCTATACACAGTAGGTCGTATGTCAAAATCTATATCGAAGGCGAACATGTCACTGTTCATAATATTTTCTATTAATGAAGTTCTATATATATACGATACTCTTTTCGTTACTGCTGCTTGCCCTGCCTCTTTCCGTCATCCGTGCGCAGGACACCGAAGAACTTGAAAAAAACAGACCATCTGTCTGGTCGCATATCCGTCCAGACAACGTCAAGATCCAGTTTGCCGGCAATATCGGCATGTTTTCGGGCGGGCTCGGCTACACCTCTCCGAACAATCATTGGAAAGGAGATCTCCTATACGGATTCGTCCCGCGAAAGTATTCCGCAGACAAGCCCTTGCATCTGCTTACGCTAAAGGGAAAATACGGCGCGATAGACAGAACATATTGGGACCGTATCCGGGTACAGTGGCTCAACCTCGGCATGTGGACAAACTACACTTTTGGTGAACAATATTTCGTAAAACTACCCGACCATTATCCCAACAATTATTATCTGATACGACCGGGGCTAAACATCGGAGCGTTCGCAGGCAGCGAAATCCGCTATAAGCAGGTGGGCGCCTACTATGAAATAGGTACTACAGAAAAGCATCTGATCCATTTCTTCAAAAACATCAAAGCTATTTCTCCTACTTACATCTTCAATACGGCTATCGGGATAGTTTACTACCTGGACTGACGCTTTTATACCTATGGCAGAGTATCAGCCGAAAAACAGTAAAGTGCACTTCTCTGGCCCTATAGCCCCCTCAGTTTGTCCAATAGATCACTGAGCATCAGGGCCTCTTCCTGCGTAAGATTCCGGCTCAGCAGGCTTGACAGCATCATATCGTTTTCCAGATCTTCCAACAATTGCAGCCCTTTCTCCGTGATCTTGACATCCACGGCCCTTTTGTCTTGTGTATTCTGTGTTCGCGACACCAATCCTTTGCTTTCCAACCGATCGATCAAGCGCGAAATATCCGGGGTACTACTTATCATCCGGCCCTTTATCAAGCTATTTGATGCGGAATGAGGATGCTGTCCCCTTAAAATGCGGAGGACATTGTATTGCTGTAAAGTAATCTGGCAACGATGGGCCCGTTGTTCCAATATTTTGACCAACCAATTGTTCGTGTACAAGATATTCACCGTGGCCCTGTGGTAATCATCTGCAAAACGCTTCACTTGGATACATTCCTCAATCTTCATGTGGATTCAATCTAATTAAAACAAAAGTGTGACATGGAGCCTCCAAAATAACCACTCGTTTTGACTATCTTTGTGGCATTTGGTTATTTTTATATCTAAGGTACAAAATAGGTCATGCAAAATAAAATCTCACTGGATAAATTAAAGAAAGGAGAAAAAGCAACCATCGTTTCTTTTCACAACGATGAACTTCCTGCAAAATTCTATGAACTGGGATTTATGCCGGGTACAACAGTACAAATCAAACACAAAGCCCCACTTAATGGACCTATCTGTGTCAACGTCATAGACTACCAAACGCTAATAGCCATACGAAAAACCGAAGCTGCTTTAATATTGACGGACAGACTATAATGAAGAAAAGCACCATCGCTCTATTAGGGAATCCCAACGTTGGAAAAACTTCTCTATTCAACCGCATCACAAAACTAAATCAAAAGGTCGGTAACTATCCGGGTATTACCGTCGAGAAAAGAGTAGGAACGGTCAAAGTTCACGACAAAGAATACACGATCGTCGATCTACCGGGCACTTATACGCTCTATCCAAACTCTTTGGACGAAGAAGTGGTATTCGATACATTGAGCAATAAAAACAACCGAGACTACCCTGATCTCGTCGTTGTCGTCTCTGAACCGACCAGCCTCAACAGAGGGGTCATCCTCTACCAACAGGTACGGGAACTTGGTCTCCCGGCTATCTTCGTCGTGAACATGGTAGACGAAATGGAGATGAAAGGATTGACTATCGACCATGCCGCCTTGGAAAACTACCTCCAAACGCGCGTCTTCACGACCAATGCCCGTAGCGGAAAAGGAATCCATGAGCTACTCAACCACTTGGAATACAGCCCTGCTCCTTATTTTGATGGACTATCATTACCTGTCCAGTATCAAGAGGCCTTGGCAGAAGCGAAAGCGCTTTTTCCATTGGATACTGAGTACAAGACCTGGCAGCTATTGGCACAGGAAAGACCTGCAGGTGTCGCTAACGAACAACATACACAGTTGGATAGCATTCGTGCCGCACATCAGCTCAACACCCAACAGCTCCAAAAAGACGAAGCGCTATTGCGCCATGAGAAAGTGGACAAAGATCTTGAGACTATCATCCAAAAGTCTACAAACAAAAAACTGTCATTCACACATAAGATTGACAACCTACTCATACACCCAATATGGGGATATATCATCTTTTTCGGGTTATTATTCTTGATCTTTCAGGCGATTTACACCTGGTCCGGCCCTTTGATGGATGGTGTGGATCAGCTTTTTGCCTTTTTGGGCGAAAAGGCAGAAGCTGTATTGCCCGAAGGCCCCTTAGGCGGCCTTATTGTCAACGGTGTCATAGCGGGTATAGGGGGGATCGTGATATTCCTGCCCCAAATCGTTATTCTCTTTTTATTCATCTCCCTCATGGAGGAAACAGGGTATATGAGCCGAGTCGTATTCCTGATGGATCGTTGGCTGAAACCTTTCGGACTGAATGGCAAATCCGTTATCCCGCTGATGTCGGGTGTAGCCTGCGCCATTCCCGCCGTCATGTCTGCCCGCAATATCGAAAATCCAAAAGAGCGCCTCTTGACAATGCTGGTCACACCGTTTATGACATGCTCCGCCCGGTTGCCCATTTATATTGTGATCATAGGTCTGGTCATTCCCGACAGGGATTTCCTTGGCTTCAACTTACAAGGTATTACTTTGTTTGGCATGTATATATTGGGTATCGTCGGTGCATTGCTATCGGCACTGGTGCTGAACAGATTTATCAAATCCGTACGCAAGTCCTACCTCATCTTCGAACTGCCGACCTACAAAATGCCCGATTGGAAAAATGTAGCCAATACTGTTTGGGAAAAATCCTCCGGCTTCCTTATTGATGCCGGTAAGATCATACTTGCCATTTCGATCATCCTTTGGGTTTTGGGAAATTTTGGGCCAAATGATCGTTTCTCCGACCCCGAAAAATATATTGTAGAAGAAAACCCCCACTTTACACCCGAGGAGATAGAAAATGAAGTGACCGCCTATAAAACAGAATATTCTTTTTTGGGTTATTTAGGTAGAGGTATCGAACCTGTCATCAGGCCATTGGGCTATGATTGGAAAGTAGGTATAGGTCTATTGGCATCTTTTGCCGCACGTGAGGTGTTTGTGGGTACGATGGCGGTCATCTACAGCCTAGGTGAAGATATCGATATCGAAGACGACGGCCAGAAACAAACATTGCTCGACAAGATGAAGTCCGAAATCAACAGGAACACGGGAAAACCCACCTACAATTTTGCGTCAGGCATCTCCCTGCTGCTCTTTTACGCTTTTGCGATGCAGTGTATGGCTACTATAGCCATTGTACGCAAAGAGACAGGTTCTTGGAAGTGGACTTTATTCCAGATTGTTTCCATGACAGGTCTGGCTTACTTTGCGGCTTTGATCGCCTACCAACTTTTGAAATAAAGCGGTGGAGGTCATGGGCGTGAAAAAAGTGATTTTTAAATAAAGACAAGAAGGTTATGATAACATTACAATATATCATCGTCGCGATTATCTTTATAGCTGCTGTAGCCTTTATTGTTCGGAAATTCATGCCTTCCAAAGGCAAAACCGAGGGATGCAGCAAAGGGTGTGGTTGTGATGCGGTGGAACAAGAGAAAACTATTTAGAACGCTGGCGCACGAATCCTTTCGTGTGCCTAATAAAACGAGCACACGAAAGGATTCGTGCGCTAGCCAAATAATTAAGGAATAGGATCTATCTACTTCATCAAGAACCCGCCACCGATCAGGTCATTGCCTTCGTAAAAGACAGCAGATTGCCCCGGAGCAATACCTTTTACGGCATGCGAAAAGTCCACTTGCATGACGGATCCCTGCTGTGTGAGCGTAGAGATTGCGCCCGGATCCTTGTAACGTATTTTTGTAACAGCCTCCATCGGGTGGTCAATCGAAGCATATTTCACCAGATTGATATCCCGCACAAAAGCTTGTGTCTTTTCCAATTCGTGTTCTTCTCCCAGCACGACGGAATTGCTTTCGGGTAGGATTTCGATCACAAACATGGGCTTACCCAAAGCAATGCCCAAACCTTTGCGCTGACCTATCGTGAAATAGGGATAACCTATATGTTGTCCTACGACTGTACCATCCGATAAGATAAAATTTCCAGGGCCAATCTCTTCATCCAGAGTAGGGCGTTTATGACGTAAAAATTCCCGGTAATCGTTGTTGGGTACAAAACATATCTCGTAGCTTTCGGACTTATTGGCCAACTCATGTTGTCCCATTTCCAAAGCCATGTGCTTGATTTCTTCCTTACGGAAACTCCCCAAAGGAAACTGCGTACGGGCCAGATTTTCCTGCGAAACGCCCCAGAGCACATACGATTGATCCTTATGCTCGTCCAGCCCCTTGGATACAACATACCGTCCATTATCATGCAGACGTATATTGGCATAATGCCCTGTAGCGATAAACTCACAGTCCAGTTTGTCGGCCCGCTTGATCAATGCCTCCCATTTGATATGCGTATTGCACAGCACACAGGGATTGGGCGTACGTCCTGCAATATATTCCTCCACAAAATTGTCGATGACATAATCTCCAAATTCATTGCGGATATCCAGGATATAATGTGGAAATCCATAGTAGACAGCCAATGAACGTGCATCGTTGATACTGTCTAGGCTACAACATCCCGTTTCCTTGGACGATCCTCCCGAAGAAGCATAATCCCAGGTCTTCATCGTGATACCAATGACTTCATACCCTTCTTCATGCAACATCACAGCGGCTACGGAGCTATCCACCCCCCCACTCATCGCGACCAATACTCTGCCTTTTTTACTCATACCAAATAATAAAACGCAAAGATACCCTAAATTCGTCGATTAACATGTTTATTTCATGTAATTTTATCTCAATCAAAATCAATAGATTGCTATTTCGCCCGAAAATATTTAAGGCAAAAGTTTCAGATTTGAAAAAAAGAAACTACATTTGCATCGCAACAGCCGAAAGTGTTGTGAAGAGGTGCCATAGCTCAGTTGGTAGAGCAAAGGACTGAAAATCCTTGTGTCGCTGGTTCGAGCCCAGCTGGCACCACCTCCAAAAATCTGAACGTAACAGATGCAAAATAAAAACGTCAAGGTGCCATAGCTCAGTTGGTAGAGCAAAGGACTGAAAATCCTTGTGTCGCTGGTTCGAGCCCAGCTGGCACCACAGGAGAAGCCTCACAAATGTGGGGCTTTTTATTTCCCAAAACTTCCTAAAATATTTGCACTTTACAAGATTTCATCGAGAAATACTCCGTAGATGCAGCACCTCTCTCTATAACATACGTCTGATTTCTGCAATGAGTAGCGAAGCGTCGTTGATCTGTACCACATGGCCGCTATTTTCTGCTTTTACCAAACGACTATCGGAAGATAGATTCAACAGGTCACGCTGCCCCTTATTCACCAACACACGATATTCATCCCGTATATCCGCATCTTTGATACCTGCAAAACGAACCTCATTCGTACCCATGATTACCGTCAAAGGGATGCTCCCAAAAGAAGTATATTGCTCCGCATCTTTAAAATTCAATTCGTCATTGTCCAATTCTTCCAGCACCTTATCACAGGTCCGATAAAAGAAATCTCGCTCTTGCCTATGTAGAGGATGCTGTATAGGAATTTCAGGGGATAAAGGAACAAAAGAAAAAAGCCCTCTATAAATCCCGGTATTCAGGACAAATTTAATCAACCAACGTGGTGGTTGACGTAAAGCGTTTATCAGTTCAGGAGAAGACTCGGTTATCTGCCGCGGATGCGCGGTTTCGACGAAGACAAGACCGGCGATATCTGCTTCGTTCCGGCTAATAAAAGGACGAAGATAGATCCCTGCCATAGAATGGCCGACAAGGATATAGGGCTTGGGACATTTGGTTTTTTCCAGATGTGCTTTTCCTGGCTGCAATCATTCTCTTTTCAATAATCAAAATATATTTATAGCTCAAGTTTGTCATATAGAAAGTGCTAATATAGGTGGAGAACGCTTTAACTCCGCAAGCAACAATGAGCAAAGACGATCTTTTGAGAATCTCATAGTACTATGTTACGAGCATCATAAAGTAACAGACAATGTTACTGTTTACACAACAGAAAAGATGAGAGAAATAAAGGCTAACTGTAATCTTCCCTTAGCTAGCTACATTCAAAACTAAAAAATTCCAATCAGATTTGCTATTGCTATCCTGTTGGAATGTGGGAAACTCGGAGAGTTTTCCATATTTCAACAGGAACTCTGTCGGCGTTAATTGTCCCAATGAGGAATGGGGTCTTTCATTGTTGTACATCCATGCCCATGCATCTGCATATTTCCTTATCTCGGGCAAACTGTCAAACATATAGCTATCTAGTACATCTTGCCTGAATGTCCTGTTAAACCGTTCGATCAAACTGTTCTGTGTAGGCTTGCCCGGTTGGATAAACTCCCATTGTATACCGTTCTGCTCACACCATCCCCGCATAGTCTCAGCAACAAACTCAGGGCCATTGTCAGAACGGATCTTGTCGGGTTTGCCGCGCCACTCCAGTAGTTTTTCTAGTTCTCGGATCACCCGTTGTGCAGGCAGACTGGTGTCCACCGTAATAGAAAGAGCCTCCCGGCTGAAATCATCGATGACGTTTAGTGTACGGATCGTTTTCCCACTGGCAAGCGTATCGTGCATGAAATCAAGGCTCCAGGTGATGTTCGGCCCAACAGGACACAGCAGTGGTGCTTTTGAAATTTAGTTATTAGATATTTAATTTATAAGGTTATTAATTTCAATCAGATAGCCTTATCTTAATTTTCTTCACAAATCTTTTATACTTTTATAATCCTACTTATCTTGTCCATAAACTTGCTCCTCCTATTATAGCTGATTCCTCTCCTAGCAGCGAAGCCCTGATTACCAGCTCCTTGTTCAGGTTTTTAAAATGAGTAATCAGCTGCTCGAGAAACAAATCGCTGGCTCTGCTAATATTGCCACCTATAACTATTACATCTGGTTCATATAGAGAAAAAATCTGTTCGGAAAAATCAGAAAGGTGATGACTAAATTCGTGGAAAACCTGCTTAACCAAATGACAGGTACTATACTGTCTAACTAATTCCTGCACATTTGCCACAAACTTACCTGAAAGCTCTTCATATCTCTTCAGGAACCATTTGGTAGAGAAATAATCTTCGGCTATTCCTGTTAAAAAGGGCCTATTCCAAAATTCAGCGTCTTGAGCTAGCATATGCATTCCGATTGCCGAACCGAATCCCGTTCCTAGCGTAAAACCAATTGACTTCCTAAAGCCTTTAGCTGCGCCGGCAAAAATTTCGCCCTGTAAAAAGCAAGCCGCATCATTTTCAAATAAAATAGCATCTGACTTGATACCTAACTTATTGGCTAAAGCCACTTTTACATTTATTCCATATAAGGAATCGTACTTTTGTAATCCTTTGATATAACTTATACCCTCTTGATAATCAAAAGGACCTGGCATGGCTATTCCAATTCGCTTGGGACCGGCATAGCCATTAAAACCTTCTTCTATGGCATCCACCCAGCTATTGATAACTTCTTCACTAACCGCTAAAGAATTTAGTGCTTTCCGCTTGATAGTTTCCCTTAGCAATTGACCTAAGCTTAAGTCGACCAATGCTGTAGTAATATGAGATCCGCCTATGTCTACACCTAAAACAAGATTGCGCATATTACATATGTTTTTATGTGATACATATTTTTTAACAAAAAATTATCCCTAACACCTAAGTAAGCTTTGCCTTTAACTTAGTGGCTACGTTTTATTCTAATAAGCAGTAACGACCAGGTTGCCAGCAATAAGATTGCTGCCGATATCTGATATACAATAGACAACCCGATATTGGCATCTTTTAAAGCTCCGCCTATATAAACCATCGCCCCGCCGATAATTGTACTCAAGAAATTTAAAAAACCATATCCCGTAGCGATATAACGGCTATCGATAACCTGTCTTAATACAGGCATTAGATTAGCATCATTAAATCCACGGGCAATTCCAAAAACTAGCATAGCCATTATTGAAATAGCAAAGATGCTGGTTGAAGCCATAAGGAAAAGGAATGGTGCTCCAAGTGTAAAGCCGATGATTAAAACATATAAACGCCCATTAGGGTTGTTTTTAGTCCAACGGTCTGCAAGTATCCCACCAACAATAACCCCAAGGAAAGAACCTATTTGGATGTAACTAGTGGCGGAAATGCCCGCCTCTCCGAGGCCAAGATTAAAATGAGTCTTTAAAAAAGTAGGTAGCCATCCATTCACCAACCAATTTACCATCCCTAAAATACTAAAGTAGAAAAGCAAAATATAATAGGATGATTTTTGGAAAAGCACTTTGAAAGAACCAGCCAAAGTTACTGCACCAAGTGAACTTTGATCAACTTCGTTCTCCTCATCTTGAGTTTTCTTATCTTTTAGCGTGTAGAGTAATACCAGAGAGTATACAACCCCGAATAAACCAAACACTTGGAATCCGTAACGCCATCCCCAATACTCTGCGATATAACCTCCTACTCCACCAACTGCCAATCCTGTGTACAAGCCGCTCATATGCAAACCGGTAGCCAAAGAACGCGTACGTCCCTTATGATAATCTGTGATTAATGCTAAGGCAGCAGGAATGTAACATGCTTCGCTAATTCCCATTACCACGCGGGCAACTAACATTTCTTCGAAAGAAGTTACGTAGCCTGTCCAAAGAGTTACTGCAGACCAAACAAAAACGCTAAATATGATAACGTTCTTTCTGCTGTACTTGTCGGCAAAAAAACCTCCGAAGGGACTTATTACACCATAAGACCATAAAAACACGGAAGTAAGCAGACCAAATTGCGCATCTGTTAATGAGAAGTCGAGCACTATAGGATCTCTCATAGAAGTAATGAGGATGCGATCCAGATAATTTAAGAATGCAACAACCCATAGCACTCCGACAATAATCCATGGGTATGAAGATGCTGTCTGTTTAATCATTTATTTCTTTACTGAATTTTAAAAATTAAGTGGCTAATACTATTTAAAAGATGCAATTAATACCCTAGGGGTACGCGTTGCTGGTCTTACTTCACCTCCAGGTAACACTATCTTTTCATTCCAAACAACCAAAGGTGTAGTTACCGGAGCCCATAAACTCCCATTGGGATTTAATTCTGCATTATCTTTTATATCGGTTTTAACTTCTCCGAAAACACTCCAGGTATCAGCTATCGTGTTATATGCCAAGACATCTTTAGAAAATCCCGGATGCTTCTCTTTTAATTCTGATGCAATTGTTGCATCTTTACCGTTATCTCCCCCAAATATTAAAAGATTGTCGCCATGAGTATATGCCGTACTCGGTGCTGCAACTACCGCTGACGGAAGATCCTTCAAGCGCACCCAACCATTTTCTGGGGTATATTTATAGGCGTCTTTTAAATATTCACGCTTTCCATCCTTTAAATTTGCGCCACTAAATAAATAGAATGCTTCACCCTGCGTTCCTGCAACGCCTAAGATTCTTGATGGACCTGGCCATGAAGGCAATATTTCCCATTTACGTTCAGAATCGCTTTTTGAAAGGTCTAAACACCAAAATACACCTTCACTTTCCTTCGAATCTGGATTAGCTGTACCTCCTGCAACATAAACTGTACTGCCTACAAGTACTCCACATAAATTTGCTATGCCTTCTGGTGTTGCAGGAAGGTACTCTATAGATATTTTAGCATCTTTGTACCGAACAATAAAGGCGTCTGCATAATGTCCATGTTCGTTACTTCCTCCAATACAAACTAAACCATCATCCCAGCTTACAGAAACACCATACCCCAGCGCTAGCGGTAGCTTTCCCACTTGTTTCCAATTGCTCTCTCTAGGTTCAAGTGCGTATATTGTATCATACCACTTCTTTACTGAGCCTGTCCAGGGCGCTCCGCCATCTGGAAAATTTGCTCCCCCAGCTACTAGTAGAGTACCATGCGATACTCCAGCAAAAGAGCCAGCATAACCAATAGCATCAGGTATTGAAGACAATTCGCCCCACTCTAAACCGCACCCTAAGGTTTCTTGCGCAAAGTTTTTATTTATGGATGTCAAGTACATAAAAAGTATTAGCGTTATATTTATAAATTTTAAAAGATGATTCATGAACACTATTTTGACTATTGAACGATCATTTCTGCATCAAAAGTAAAGCTGTCTACAACATTAAAAAATTCAATAGCATCTAGCCCTTCTTTCAGCGTTACGGCTTCCTTATCCGATAGCTCTTTTAAAGGCAAACGACACTTACCTAAATCGTAGCCCAACATTTTCATAATAGCTCTTTGCGCTGGTATTGGCGGAAACTGAACCAGACACCTAACCATTTCTACGGATAATGCTTGCATCTCTCTGGCTTTTTCCTTTTGGTCTTGACTATACAACTGCATAATATTGCGATATAGCTTTGCCGAAAAGGTATAAGTACTTCCAATTGCTCCTTTTGCCCCCACAGCTAAAGCCCCTAACAACATTTCGTCATATCCGAATAAGATATCAAACTTTCCATCTTTATAATTTAAACATGCTTGGTATTCATGTAGCGTTGAAGCTGTATATTTAATTCCTGCCAGATTGGGAATACTGTCTTCTGCTAAACGTAGAAACTCTATCATATCTAGGCCAACACCTGTAAGGGTTGGAATATGGTAATAGTAAAATGGAAGTTGTGAAGCAGCAGATGCGATTTGTGCCATGCTATCAACTAAATTCCTTACTGATGCAGGTTTAAAATAAAATGCAGCTACAGAAGATATGGCATCGGCCCCAATAAGAGCCGCATGCGCAGCAAGTTTTCTGGATTCTGCTACCGAAGTGTGCCCAACGTGTACCAATACTAAAATACGCTTATTCGCTGCTTTTACATAAGCCTCTGCAACGGCCATCCTCTCTTCTATTGTAAGATTGGGTCCCTCGCCGTTTGTACCACATATAAAAACTCCCGATAAACCATCAGCAATCATTTTATCCACTAGAGAAGGTATAATATCTAAGTTCACCGTCCCATCCTCATTATAAGCTGCAAAAGTTGCAGCTATTAACCCTTTTATTTTATTCATCTTAAGTATGTTTAATTCTTATTTCTTAGTTAAAGCAATTCATTAATATTTATCGTCTGAAATACGAGATCAGCCTGACTACTTTCATATAAAATACCTATGGTATCATTATCTATACTTGTTAAACAAGAATAGCCTCTACTTCTACCCTCATCCAATAGAATTTTCTTTTCTTTTGACCATGTCTTTCCATCATCATAACTTATTTTAACAGTTAAGTTCCGACGGATAGTTTTGGAATCGGGATTAGAAAAGAGCAATACAGATTTCTTATGGCCATCTTGTATAAAATCATGTCTAATAATACTTGCCATGCAAACAGGTTCTTGTAAAGCTCTGTGCGATGTTGGGTGTATACTCCATGTTTTCCCCAAGTTCTTTGTCACGGCAATAGCTCTTCCATTATTCTTACTCGTATCTTTCGTATTTTCATTTGAACGCATATTCAACATAAGGTTGCCATTAGACAGCTCTACGACCATGCATTCTGTAGTTGATTCCATTACAGCTTCATTACTGGTCTTCCAGGTTTTCCCTCCATCTTTACTATAAGTAATGTTGGAAAAAGATTTACCTGTTTCATTTCTGCCTTGTGTAGGAATTACAAGTGTACCATCTTTCATGGTAATGCCTTGTCCCGGAGCCGGTGCCCATAGCCACCACTCTTTCCTTTTACACATTTCTGTTAAGTTTACAGGTTCGCTCCAGGTCTTTCCATTATCGGTACTTTTGATAAGAAGAAACTGAGCAGTTTCCTTTACACCTAAACCAGGCTGAGATCCTTTATTCCGCCATTGATGATTCCAATTATCGCTGTTTTCATTAAGACCTTCTACCCACTCACCTCGATCGTTAATCACGCCATGCATCCAAAGGGCTGCTATAAAGATGTTGCCGGTATTTTTATCTACCAGAATATTTGCATCAGATACGCCATTAAATTTTTCGGGAAGATTGCCCCATGTGCCCATGTCCATAACAATTTGCATAGGAAGCCATGTCTTACCCTTATCGAGACTTCGAGACAAACCGATATCCATATGGCCTTGAAGATCCCTCGAACTATTATAGCGTACGTCATAAATAGCCAATAAACTTCCGTCATTTGCAGTTGCTAAACCTGGAATCCTATAGGTATGCACATTGTCTTGTTTGTGCTGTCTTAGGGCTATACCCAAACGACTAGCGTAGCTATCAGCAACTATTTTAACCTTCCCTGTGTTTAATTTTACACCAATTACATTTACATTAATAAAAGCGGAGGGATTAGCCCCCTCATTTAAAGTAAGAACTAGCTGTAAATAGGTCGAACCTCTTTCTAAAGGCAAAGACCCCATAAGTGTAGTATTTTCTTTTATGTCCCCAGTTTCGGCAAATTGCTTAGGCTTTTTATCTTTTTTATCATTAATCCCAATAAGATTTCTGCTCGTAAATATTTTCATATTGTTCACCGATTCAACTCCCCCTGTTCCACTAAGTGAAACCTCAACCTCCTCCAAAACAGTCTCCTCTTCAACTTCTATCTTAACAGTTAATACCGGATTATCTGCTTTTCCTTTAAGAATGGGAAGCTTATACTTCTTCTGTGAGACCTTTACTTGAGCGGATACTAACAATGGCATCGAACAAGCTAATAAACTAATGGCAAGTATTCTCTTAATAAACGTAAACATGGTTACAACCGGTTATTATATAAATTCTTATGTAGCACATATCAAATGTGGCAAGTATTTTTATTATATCCAAATATTATTTTTAAAGTATGATTAATTCACGAGCTAATACGGCTTAAACCACGGATTCAATGTGAAATAAGATGCTCTGTATATGGATATTTAGCCGTTTCTTTTAGGAACATGGCGAACTCTTCTGATAAAGAAGCGGGCTTAAACTTTATTTGGCCCGGATCTCCCTTTAATAAGTAGGAGTACCATATTAATCCAGCCAAGTAGCATCCCGCTTCGTTTGCATGATTGGGGTCAAAATTTAACTTATTTCCTTTCCAGTAGTATCCCACGTTTAAGGAGTTTTCCTGTAAGGGCAATGCGGGATACACTGGATTTTCATAATTAAAGCTATTATCCCTTGTAAATCCCCATGCTTTATCAGTAGCAACCCGATAAAACGCATCACCGCATGGAATGACAGGCAGATTTCCCAGGCTCTTGGCCACTTTATGATAAGCAGCTCGCGATTTTTCCCACATTTCTCTATTATCTTTTGCTCTGAGGTCTCCATTTATTTTACCCCAATTTTTTGCATCTGCCCGGTATGCCCATGTCTGGTGAATATATATCTTAGCATTTGGCTGATAGCTTCTAATTAAATCGTAAATATTTTTAGCAAAAGGCTGATAAGTTGTCTCATCTCCAGACAAGAGCGAGTATTGCTGCATGGTTATAATATCCCATTTCTGAGATGCCAACAGTTGTCTTAAAGATTTGCCTTTATATGCTTTACCCCTATTTGTATCTATATTATTAACCAATACCGAATCCCAATGTCGCTTTAGAGAGCACCCCCCCATTTCTGCCCTTCCTAAAACAAGGTCTATATTCGCTTCTTCTGCAATTTGGGGTAGGTATTTTGAAGCATTCTGTGAAAAGCTATTACCAATCATTAATACCCTTACCGTCTCCCTGTTCTGCTGGGCATATAACTGCAAACACATTGTGGATGCTACGACAAGGAGTTTTATTTTACCTAATATATTCATCATTCATTTTAAATTTACACGTACAACATTGCTCATAAAGCCGCTGCCTATTTTGTAGCACTAGATGTGGTTGGGCGAGCCTTTTCCCATCCATCATGAAGCATCAGTCTTAATTCTTTTACCAATTGTTTATTTGCAGATACATCGGCTATATTATTCACCTCGTCCGGATCCACTTGATTATCGTAAAGTTCAACAGCTTTAATTTCATCTGTCTTAAAATTTCTCCACTCTACATAGCGGTAGCGATTGGTTCTTAAGGTATATCCCATTAAATTAGGACTGCCTTTATATACCCATGGTCTTGGGAATTGACTAAACACGGCAGTTTTCCAAGGCAAGTCTGGATTAGTAAGTAATGGCGACAAGCTGGTTCCTTCTAAGCCATCAGGAATTTTAAGCCCGCCTAGATCGGCAAGAGTTGGGTATAAGTCCACCAGTTCAACCAGTGCATTAGATTTCAGCCCCTGCCTCTTACCTGGAGCAGAGATAATTAACGGCACTCTTGTATCCAGCTCATAGTTTGTAGATTTTGCCCATAGGCCTTTTTCTCCGAGATGAAAACCATGATCACTCCAAAGTACAATGATGGTATTATTTGTTAAATTTAAACGATTTAATTCATCTAAAACTTTACCAATTTGAGTATCAGTATAACTCACGGCAGCATAATAGCCATGCAATAACTCCCTTGCTTTATTGTCTGTTATTTGACTATTAAATCCTATATCCATATAGCCTCTAAGTTCTTGATTTTTATGTGCAGCATATGGTGGAATATTCTCTGGAACATCTTTAACAAGAGGTAAGGTTATCTTTTCTCTATCATACATATCCCAGTATTTCTTTGGTGCACTAAAAGGTAAATGTGGCCTGCGAAACCCTACAGCCAAAAAGAATGGTTTATCTTTAATTGCTCTTAAAATCTCCACTGCCTTGTCTGCCACTTGTCCGTCAACATATGCATTATCGGGTACATCTTCCATCTCTATAGATGCTGCCTTAGAGGATTTATTTTGAATGTTTATTGGCAAAACATATTTTCCTTCTCTGGTAGTTTCTGCAAGAGTTTCTGGCACAGACCAGGAGATAGGATCTTGCGCAGACTTAGGATCGTGATAGATTTTCCCAATACTTTGGGTATGGTAACCATTATTTTTGAAGTATTGGGGTAGTGTTACCACATCGGGAATTGTTTTACGGAAGTGCGTTCTTAAATCCCAAACCTTCGTCGTATTAGGTCTACGTCCTGTCATTAAGGAAATCCTCGATGGAGAACAGACAGCTTGCTGACAATAAGCCTGATTGAACAGAACTCCAGCTTTGGCCAGCTTATCTATATTTGGACTTTGCACAATTTCGTGTCCATAACAGCCTAATACCGGTCTTAAATCGTCTACCGCAATAAATAAGATATTTGGCTTTTGCGTTTGTCGGCTCAGCTTATTCTTATTGGCAACTCCACATCCCGCTATTACCTGCATGAGAGAAAATACCATAAGAACTTGCCAACGGAGACGAATTGTCTGTAAATAAATGCGATTTTTCATTTTCCTATTAAGATATTTCTATTCTTACAAAAGATTTATAGGTCCGACAAGCCCTAAAGAATAAATGGGCTGAGCTTTGACAGCTGTCCATTGCTGGGCTACCGGATTATTTTTCAACGACTTCATGTAGTTTCCAAGTACTGTAGTCACTTTAATTTTAATCGTGTTCTTACCAGGCTGTAATGTTTTTCCTAAATCATAAATATGCTTTCCATACCATTTGAATCCAAGGGGCTGCTTATTGATTTCCAACTCGGATATCCCATAAACTTTGCCCAGATCAATAGCTTTGTGAGCGCTAGGATCTTTAACGAAAAACTCTTTTTCATAAAAAATAACGCCTCCGAATGACTGGAGTTCAGGGTCATCCTTAAAATCAATAAGCCTGTCAAAATTCATTGCTTTAGGCTCCTGACCCACCTTTTCTAAGATCACATTCCAGGGACCTTCGATAGGCAGTGGTTGGTCTGTAAACACCGGTATTTTATACAATGAACCATTCTGTTCATTTGAAAACACGATTAACAAAGACTGAGCAGGATCAATTTTTATCTTAAGCTGATTCTTACTTTCCAAATGAGGATATAAAAACCTCTCACCTGTCTCGGGATCCCATAACCACGCTAACTTATTTCCTATATTAAAGCTTGCTATAAACTCATGAGTTTTTTCGAGATGATAATTACAGAAAAAGAAAATATCTATTTCGCCTGTTTTATAGTGTACCTGACTAACATGTGAAACAACCTTACTCAATTTAACAAACGGAGTGATATTGAACTTAGCCTGTAATGCTGCATACCAATTTATGATACCTGCTTTAGGAGCAGGGAATGTGTGCACATTTTCAGGAAAATCCCTCTTTAACAACTGAATCTCATACTGTACTTTCTGGCTATTTTCTTGTGCTTGCAGTTTCCCAAAAGTTTTGTTCGGCTCTTTACCTATGAAAATTATTGTGCCCCCTACTTCTGCAAATTTCCTGAGCAATGCAGGTGTTTGCGTCGCTATAGATTCCATTTCGAGCATTAGAAGCACTTTATACTTTCTGGTGTTATAGTGAAGTTGCCCTTTTGAAAAATTACAGCCGCTAAGAATATGCTCATTGATATAATCACATCCGCTTCCGTTTTGGTGAATGGCCTCCCATATATTATAAGCGTAGGCAGGATAAACAATTTGAGGAACCTGTTGATATTGAAGCCCTACCTCAGACCACATATCTGCTAAAGGAAACATGACCGCAATATCTGATTGCAATTCTGACTGCTGAAAAACCGCGGACAGCCTGGCTTTATAATCAATCCATACTTTCAAGTATGGCCACCAGGTATTCCTTTCACTAAAGAAAGAACCGTAGCGTACCCACCCTGGAAAAGGAATTTCTGGGGGACTATAGTTAAATCCATGTAAAATGGAGTGTGTAACCCCTGAAAGATTACTTTGATCTCCCGCTATTTTTATCCTTTCCAAGGTGGCATTGAACACTAAATCGGTATTGGTTATTTCTTCACAACTTATCACCCGTTTCCCTGTTAATCTTGCTGCAGATGAAACAAATTTATTTACTGGGCGATAGGCCCTGCCAGTCTTAAAAGTGTTGTCTGGTAAATCCTTTCCTATATCATCGCGAATCCAGGTTTCACATTCTGGAATATCGACCTGCATAGCCGACTCTAAACTATAATACTCTCGCCCATAAGCCTGTACCCTGGACTTTACATTATTTTTCTTGCACCATGTTATAAAGGTTTGTAAAAACCTTTCATTAAATAACTCTAATCTGGTGGTCTCAAAATCGTATCTGACACGGTTAATTTCTTCCTGAGCATGAGGTGAAAGTTCGATGATTTTCTCTAGGGATTGGGTGCCTGTATGTGTGTGTTTCTTGCTCAGCTTGAACAAAATGAAAGGCAAATAGGGATCTAACGAATATCCTCTACGTTGCTGAAATTCCGCTAACATATCTGCACACCAGTTTGAACCCCGCAGTTCCATACTGTCTACAAATACCGACCGAAGATACTGCCCCATATCTCCAATTTTTTCTGTAAAAGCAGTAGACATTTTCTCTAAATAACGCTGAACCGCAGCTTGGTTATAATGATCTAACACTGGCCCAGATGCTCCAGGAGCACCGAGGGTTACGGCGGCGTAACCTGTTAACTTCACTATAAAAAAAAGGACGTGATCTCCATCAGGAACATCAACTATTAACTCTTCGTTTTGGATCTGAGTGCTAAGATCGAGTCCAGGATTAAAAACATCAAGCTTAGCAGCAGAAAGCCTCAACCCCAAGAGTTCGATAGAACCGGCTTTATATTTCCTAAGAAAATCTATATCAGCCAGTAAGTCAGCTTTATTAATTTTATATCGTCTTGCCCCATTTAGACTTCTCGTCCCTAAGGCAAGCAATTGCAATTGTTCTTCTTTTTTTAAAAATTCTCCCCCAAAAGGCCAACCCGATCCTACAATAATATCACAAGTTATTCCCCTGTCCTTAGCAGCAATTAACGTCGTCTTTAATACATCCAGCCATTCTTTACTTAACCAGTTAAGGCTTTGGTGCCCCATGGGATTATTCTTTTTAGGGAAACCTACAGCATTAATTTCTACCCCAGAAATTCCTTTTGCTTTAAGTATATCCAATTCACGTAGAAGTTCCTTTTCCAATACCTTCCCTCCGTTCCACCACCAACGCACAAAGGGTCTGACGGCGGCAGATGGATTCTGGAAGCTTTTATACAGATCCAAACCCTCGGGTGTAGCGTTTAATATTTGAGTGCTGAAAGGAAATCCGTAAACTAAAGGAGTTAACGTACCGAGTTTGACAAAATCTCTTCTTGATATCTTCATTTAAAGTATACTTACCAGTTATCGGTTCTAAAAGATGAAGCCGGAAGGCCTTCCGTATTATACAGATCACCTATTACCCAATCTTTAAAGGCATATCTTACAGCTATTGGCTCTTTCACATGCTCACTCTGCACCTTAACGCCTTGACTAACAATTGTAGCTTTCGCAGGATAAAATACTTTGTCGGCCCCCGCTACTTCAAAAGCAGACAGCTCCTTTCCGAATGAACTTAGCCCGTATTTTGCATTTGCAAAAGATATGATTACCGTATCATTGGTGATTTTATGTGACTTATACACTGGACTTGCGTATGCTAGTTTGGATATACCATAGTCATTGGCCAATGACCAGAATGCAAGGCGCTTTGCTATAGTAAATTTATCTGGAGCGTGAATAAACGCCTCCTTTCCAACATCAAGGCTTACTACCATTCCGGAATTGGGAATTAGCGTAGACGCTTTAAGCTGCGCTTCCCGCAAAAAGGGCGATTTATCTTTACCATCGTATCTAAAAGGAGCAATCTGAACGTAGTAAAAGGGTAAATTTCCTAAATTCCATACGCTACGCCACCCTTTTACCATAGCCTCCATTAATCGGTCGTACTGGTGATAATTTACTCGGTTCGCTTCACCCTGGTACCAGAGAAAGCCTTTTATACCAAAGCCTACTATCGGATTAATCATCGCATTATACAAAGCAGATGGCGTATGTTGATTTACTTTTGATTTCCCTGATTGACTCTTAAAATGAAGTGAATCTAGACTGCTCGCTCCAGTCCAAGCCTCTATTCTGGTACCTCCCCATGCTGTCTGTATGATTCCCACTGGAACCTGAAGTTTCTCCTGCAATATTTTTGCATAAAAATACCCTACAGCGCTGAAATTAGCGACACTCTCTGAATTTGCTTCTATCCAGGGGCTCGCCTTACAATCAAACTCTGGCCTAAGAGAATACTGCCTTTGAATTTGGAATAATCGAATTTTAGGATTATCAGCATCTAACAAAAAATCATTAGCGCCGGCTATCGGTTGATTTTTTAAGCCAATAACGGGCATAGACATATTAGACTGCCCTGAGCAGATCCAGACCTCACCAATAAGGATATTATTCAATACCAGTTTTTCACCATCGTCGAAAGTTATAGCAAACGGTCCTCCTGCCTCAGGAGTACTTACCATAACACGCCAAAGGCTATCCCCATTAGCTTGAGTAACATATGATCTCTTATTCCAACTGGTTGTTATCTTTATTTTTGAATTTGACTTAGCTTTACCCCAAAGCGCCACTTCACTTTTTTGCTGTAATACCATATTATTATCGATAACTGCAGGTAAAACAACTTTTCCCTTTACTGCTGTGCCAAACAAGAAAAGGATAAAGCAACATAGATTTATAACTCTCATATAACTCATATAATTAACCAAGATTTTATCCTATTTTATCACGCTAAAAAATCTTCCTTAGCTGAATTCCGTTAAGAATTGCCTGTCCCTTTGATGGAACAAATCGTATTATTATTCCCTTACCTTCTTTCACATCAACAAAAAGCCGCGTATTGTAAGCTGTTTCTGGAATCAGATAATTCTGGCTGCCTAGACTATCAACCATCTTTACGTCATTAACGATAACATCAAATATGCGCTCAACACGCTTTTCGGCTACTGCTTCACTATTATCAAGATTATATACCAGCACCTCTCTTTTTTTATCTGAAACTAGCTCAGCAAAATGTAAAGTCAGATCATATTTACCATCAGGTACATCGAAACGGAACTCCTTAATTCCTGGACGTTGGGTTGCGTAAATCGGATCATAGTCTGTTCCCAGTATATTTTTGTCTGAACCATAGGGATGGCGCTTACTCTTTGGAATACGAAATACCTCGCCCCCAACATAACCCCAGGATCCTTGCTCATATGCTTTTTCTGGAATCCATACCTGTTGCAATTTCTCGTCTATAAAATATCGACTATCTCCTAGACTAACATTGATTTCTTGGAAAGGCAGTACTACAGATTTTAAATTTGCCGGCTGAAGCAAAAAATCAATTTCTACCATGTCTCTCAACTCATTAGACCCACCTACAATAGCCTCCAGTTGATTAATACCGTTAACAAATGGAACTTCAAATACGGCGACATGATTTTTAGGCATTGCTCTACCCAAAATTTTACCATTAAGAGACAGTGTTATCTCTGATGATTGATTTGTATAAATTTCCACTTGTTGTCTGCAGAAAAGTTTATCCTCCGCTTCTGCTGCCCCGCTACGCAGTTTCCAACTACGAGAACCTATACGGATAAATGGTTCTTTTAAGAGAAAAGCCTGATATAAATGGTAAATATCTTTCGGCCGACGGTATATATCTGTTAACCCTTTGTTGTTGATATGAGGCATGGCTTCCTCACGGGTCTCTGAGTTAAAATCAGCAAGATTCCATACTATTCCTCCGCTAACATAATCTCTGGAAGAAATAGTTTTAATATATTCCTTATGATAAAAAAGCGCATATTCCTGAGATTTGTCGAATCTTAAAGGTGTTAGACTTCGGATACGCGGATCGGCATCTGCGCCATATTCTGTGATTAGTATAGGTGTTTGAGGAAATTCTTTATGATGACGATCTATATGTTCTCCAAATTTATCTGTATCGGCAGTGTACCAACCGTTATACAGATTCCATCCCACTACCTGAGGTATTTGCAACAAGCCCACACGTTTAAATAGTTCATAATTGCTACTAAATACCAACATGGTGTAACGATATGGATCCTCTTTTTGTAAAAGGCTATCTATTGAATGTGCAAGCTTAACTACATTTTTATAGTAAATTTCTTGCCGCTCAGGTTGACCTTTAAAGGGTGCTTTCAACAGCACTTCGTTCATATATGCCCACATCACGACAGACGGATGGTTGAAATTTTGACGTACCATCTCCACCTGCATTTCTTTACTGTTTCTGTAGAATGCTTCGGACTCTGTAATAGTATTGACAATAGGCACTTCTACACACGTTAGTAAGCCAAGTCTATCACAAGCTTCCAGGATTGCTGGATCTTGTGGATAATGTGCTACACGCAGAAAATTAGCTCCCATTTCTTTCAAAAGACGAACGTCTTTTACATGAAGAGCATCCGGAAGCGCATTGCCCATCAACATATTATCCTGATGCCTGCTTGCTCCCCAGAGTTTATAAGGCTTGCCATTAAGATAAAAACCTTTGTCTCCTGTAAATTTATACCAACGGAATCCCAGCGGATTAACTATTTCATCAAGAACTTCCTTTGTCTCTGCATCTCTGATTGTAGAAATTACCCGATATAAATACGGCTCTTCTGGCGACCATAATTTGGGCTGAGGAATAGATGCAAACTCCGTAGAAAAATTGGTTAATTGTCCTTTAAGTTTAAGTTGTTGTTCCTTTTTAGCGATAACTTTACTCTCTCTATCTAAAATGGCATGACTTACAATAATCGGATTCCCCTTTGTGAAAATGTTACTAGAAATTTCTCCGCGTACCACAACACTTGCAGATGAAGCACTTACAGAAGGAGTGGTAATATACAACGACCTTGCTGCCCGATCATCAGCCCTGAAATGCACCGGGTTATATGCATTTAGCATTACATCTCTATATATCCCCCCAAAAAAAGTAAAATCAGCGGTAAGCGTTGGAATATCTGGATTGAACGCATTATCTACCAAAACAGCAATCTCTGCTTTCGTTTCTTTATCCTTAAAGTTAACAAAATTATTTAAACAAACATTAAAGGCATTATATCCTCCTATATGCTCTAATGCTTTCTTTCCATTAATAAAAACAGTAGCTACCTGATTAGCGCCTTCAAAATGGAGATATACAATCTTTTTAGACCAGGAACCCGGAATATAAACTGTTTTTTTATACCATGTCTTCCCTCTATAATAGCCAGGTTCGTCATCCATGACATCGTGAGTATTAAAGCTGTGTGGTAATGAAATCTTCTCCCAATTAACTTTCTCTCCAGCCGAGGTGTCACCCTTAAAGAAAAGCCAATTGGTATTGACGGTTTGGCTAATTACTTGGGCAATACTTTTATTGGCAATCGCTGTTGACAAAAAAACGAGCAGCGCTGCTATTCTTATAAATTTATTATTCAAAAAATACATGGTCATGTTAAGTTTCTGTCTTCTTATTTACTTCCTCGTCTATTTAATTTTTCTTGTAAAAGGATCATTTGAGCTGCAAAACGTTTTCCTAACTCCGTAGCAGACGCAGCATCGAAATGTGTATTGTCTCCTTTATGAGTTAGCCCCTCCGAACTTGCGACGGCAGTATTACGAACTGTTTCTGGCAACAATTTCAATTTATCATTTATCAACTTGTATCGATCCCTATACTGCCCAAGCTCTCCGGCTACAAAGGGTAAATTTTTATCTTTTGTGATTTTCCTTAAACGTAGGATAAGTAATTCAAGATTCTTTAAGTAATCAGGTGATCTTTCAGGTGTACTATTAGCTTCCCCCTGGTGCCAAATGACACCTTTAACTACGCCGCTTTCCATAGCAATACGTAGTCTGGCAATAGCATCATCATATGGATATTTTTTCGTTACACGATCCATAGCTGAAGGTTCCCAGGATTCAATAGCCGTACCTCCTACAGCACAGGGAATCAAACCGATTTTAACCGTAGGTTTTGCTTTTGCCATCTCGATTCCAAAGGCTAAACCAGGCCCTACTCCCGCCATCTTAGGCTTATCAAAATGTAAAGGGTGAGCCGCTGCTTCCCATTCGTCATTTTTATTAAGCATGAGAACATTAGAATGAAATTGGTTTCTATACTCTGCATTCATTTGACCTCGTCCCGCCATATTAGATTGCCCAATCAGCAAGTATAAATGGAAATTTGGATCTGGCTTCGTTGGCTTAGGCTTTGAAAAAGAAGCCTGTGAAACGACACATAGTGAGATAATAAAAAAAAGGCAATAAATTTTAAAAAATTTCATGATTTAAACTTGTAACGGGAACGTAAATTATTATTGATTTTCTTGTAACTCGAGCATTTGAGTAGCAAAACGCTTACCTAGCTCCGTTGCAGATGCCGCATCGAAATGTGTCCCATCACCTTTATGATTTAACCCTTCGGAACTAGCCACAGCAGTATTCTTAACCCTTTCCGGCAACAATTGCAACTTATCATTTATAAACTTATACTTGTCGCGATAACGTCCTAACTCCCCTGCCACAAAAGGTAAATTCTTATCTCTGGCAACTTCTCGTAAGCGTCCAATGAGCAATTCAAGTTTATCAAGGTAAGTAGCCGATTTTTCGAGTGAGCTGTTGGCTTCCCCCTGATGCCAGATAATTCCCTTCACTACACCACTTTTCATCGCAACCTTTAAGCGAGCTACAGCATCATCATACGGAAATGCTCCAGTTACTTGATCCTTTGCTGACGGCTCCCAAGATTCAATAGCAGTACCACCAACAGCGCTGGGAATTAAGCCAATTTTAACAGAGGGATTCGCTTTCGCCATTTCAATCCCAAAAGAAAGTCCTGGACCTACGGCAACCATTTTTGGCTTGTCGAAATGTAGTGGGTGGGAAGCAAGTATCCACTCATTACCCTTATTTAGCATAAGAACTTTTGGATGAGAAATTCCTTTATAATAAGCATCCAACACTCCACGACCTGCCATGTTTGACTGCCCTATAAGAAGATAAAGATGCAGATTCGGATCAGGTTGACCTGCAGTAACATTCGAATCCTTTGTATCAGGATTTTCATAATCCGAATCTGACTTAGAACAAAAGGTGAAACACGATAAGATAAAAGCAAAAAGTAAAACTCGGTATAAAGTTTTCAGAAGTTTCATATTTGTTGTTTAGTTATGGTTAACGTAGAATAACACTTACCCTCTTTCGGATTTCACCCTCCTCTTGAAGAAAAGTTAATGGACAACCACATCCAACTCACGAACATCCGTACTTTGATCTTCGTACTGAACTACAAAGGCAACTTTGTATGTCCCAGGAGCAGTATAATTAAAAGTATAACTATCCAACTTACTGGTAGTAGACTTTTTAATATGAATCGGAAGATCAGGACCAAGATTAAGATCATCTATGGTAATTTTTTTACTTATCCCCCAAGACTCAGTTCTAACCTCCTTATCCTGATGGTTTCCATTAAACCTAAGAGCACCGTTTGTTTCAATGGCAGCGCCTCGACCAGCATTTACTATCTCCCCTTCGTTGATCAAATGCCAATCTGCAGTTGTATGAGTAGCTAGCGTTTTAATTCCTAAATCAGTTTCATATTGCAACAAAAAATCCCGGATACGCCAAGTCGAATTACCACCATGTAAACTTTGTGGCTCGCAGATATAGCGAAAGGCGTAATATAACGGCTTACCATTAACGAATAGGTCTTTGATATCTATTGTACCCGAAGGTAATGTTGTATTACGTAAACTTGTAATAGCATAGCGGCTTGTGATATCTATCCAATTAGCAGCCTTGATATTGGTTATATCATATATACCATTAAAATCCGTAGACACCAATACTGATAATTGATTTTCTTGGGTTCCAGTGTTTGCAAGCGTATTACTAAATGATGAGAAGAAACCTAACAACTGCCTTGTTCTTCCGTCACGGTAAGCATAATCGTTACCAATCTCTCCCGAATAAAAAGAAATATCTGAAGCATCGCCTTGAAAACTAAAAGTAACCTGTTTAACGGGGCTTCCAGATGCATCAGTAGTTGAAGTCACTGTATAATATTTAACCTCAAAGTTATCTTCTTTCCCGATATCAGGCTTTCCCACTTCGTCATCCTTACCACACGATGCTATAATGATACTAAGGGAGATAATAACCAAAATAAATTTTAACTTCATACTATACTTAGATTAAAAAACAACAGACAATCAGGGAATAATTACCTCAATCTCACGCACAACGGATGCCTGACCTTTATAAGTTGCATTAGTAGCCACAAAAACAGCCTTATAAGTTCCTGATTTAGTATAATTAAACGAGAAATTATTTAATTGCGGATCGATTGTACCCTTAACAGCTACCGGACGATCTGGTCCTAGATCTACTTTGTCAACTGTAAATGCTTTAGTGATACCCCAAGACTCGGTTGTAACTTCTTTAGTTAAGTGATTTCCATTAAACCTGAGTGCACCATTCGTTTCTATTCTTGCTCCCCGGCTTGGTGGGTCCATAGGGTCAAAATCAAGTACATGCCAGTCTGCGGTAACATGGTTAGCCAACGCCGTAACCCCTAGTATGGTTTCAGACTCCATCATGAAGTCTCGAATACGCCAAGTAGTATTATTACCATGAATAGATTGCGGTAAGCAAATATACCGAAAAGCAAAATAAATTGGTTTACCGTCTACGAGAAGATCACTAATATCGACATATCCCGAATGTAATGCTGAACTTGCTCCAAGTGCATTAAGAGCATAACGGTTGGTAATATCTATCCAAGTAGCCGCCTGAACATTTTCCTTATCATAAATTCCATTAAAATCTGTAGACGCCATAATCGATAATGAATTCTGTTGGGCTCCAGTGGGGGCGACTGACGTGAATGATGAACGGAGGCCGGATACTTCCAGAATACGTCCTTCACGATAAGAATACTCGCTACCAATTATACCGGAATAGTAGGATATTATTGATGCATCACCGGATAAATTAAAAGTCACCTGTTGAACAGGGTTACCCGCCGTATCAATAGTTGAAGTCACATCATACCCGGTTACATCGAACGAAGGTATACTAACTACCCCTTCCTTCTCACAAGAAACAAAAAGAGTGCTAAGAAAGAAAATGATTGAAATATAGTTTAATTTCATAATGATAAAATATTAAATAAATAATTACCAGCCTGGGTTCTGCTTAAGCAAACGATTGAGCGACATTTCATCTGAAGGAATAGGGAACAGTAAGTGCTTCTCGGAAACGTTGAAGCCAGCCCTTGCCTCGAATTTATACCCTGAGACTGCAATCATATCGATTTCTGATGCAGTCGCTCGCATTTCACTGATAAATTTCTCCCAGCGAATAAGATCGCCTTTACGTAGACCTTCAAAGCATAGCTCTCGACTGCGTTCGTCACGCAGGAATGCCTGAAAACTTGCCTTTGAACTACGGTCACCAGCCGAAACGTCTGCAATACCAGCTTGGTCCATAGGCAATCCAAACCCCCTTCTCCGAATGAGATTAACAAAATTGACTGCACTATCCGAAGGCATAGATGTAGTAGAAAGTTCATTATCTGCTTCGGCGAACATCAGAAGTATATCAGCATAACGCATAATTGGATAGTTAATCGGTGAAAAACTGGTACTTTGTGGCTTTACCACTTCATACTGTCTGCGATATTTTCCACTACTGCGTTGCCAAAGATTCTCCGGCGCCCAATACACAGGCGTAACTGAGCTTGCACTCGGATAAATAAAAGGTGCTATGTTCCAGTCACGTCTTTTATCCTGTTCATCATACCTTTGGTACAAACGCGGAGTTGCGTTTATCCGTCCCAAACTGTATCCAAGATCCGGATTCAAGCAACGAATCCCATTTCTCGTACCTAAACGACCGCTTTCACTATAGGCATCAGATCGGTTTCCCCAGAATTCTACTTCAAAAATGCTTTCTTTAATATCGTATTTATCAGCTGCCAAGTTAATAAAAACCTGTTCGTATGAAGGATTAAGCTCATGACCGGCTTCTGTGTCATTGATGACCTTCGCAGCCCAATATTTGGCCTCTGCATATTTCGATTGGTCCTTAAGTGGATAACCAGCCATATGGAGACAAACTCTGGCCAACATTCCGCGCACCGCAGATTTATTAGCTCGACCGCCAAACCCAAGAGCCCCTATAGGCTGAACGAGTGATTCCGATTTCTTAAGATCAGTTAGAATTTGCTCATATACTTGCGCCAGTGACGCTCGTGGCCTTTGAGTATCATCAGCAGTTTTTGTTGTTTCTAGAATCAAGGGCACACCACCCCAGTTTTGTGCAAGTAAAAAATAGTAGTAAGCCCGAAGGAAAAGCGTCTCTCCTTCTATAATATTTCTTTTATTCTCATTCATATCGGGCTTATTGATATTCTCTAGTAAGAGATTAGCGCGACCGATACCGACATACAATGCTCTCCAGGTAGCGTCTATCTGGGGATTGGATGGTGCAAAATTGTAAACCTGGACACCATTAGTAAGGGCAGCATGCCCATAAACACCCTCGTCAGTGATATCATACTGATAAAATATATAGTCACCATAGAGTGCGGAGTGTCCCAACACCTCATATACTCCTGTCAGTGCATTATTTAGATCCTTTTCAGTAGTAAAGTAATTCGAAGGAGCAAGAAAATCGCTTGGCTCCGTTTTAAGAAATTTTTCACATGCTCCTAAAGTTAACAGACTAAGGGCAAAAAATGATATATATAATGATTTCATATCGTTATTATTAAATTTTACAGTCGCACTCTAAGACCAAATACAAGTGTATTAGCCCTCGGATATGCCGAATAATCAAAACCAGGAGTCAGAGTAGAATTACGTACAGATACTTCTGGATCCATCCCAGAATAATTAGTCCATGTGTAAATGTTTTGAGCAGCAACAGAAAGCTCTACACTCCTTATCATATTAGTTTGCAAAAGTTTTTTGGGGATGCTATAGGAAAGTGATACCGTTTTCAATCGCAAATATGATCCGTCCTCAATATAGTAATCAGAGTAATAACCGGTTTGTCCTCCTCCACCAGTGCGATACATTTTACTGTCTTGATTTTCAAATGACCAGCGATTATTATAAGATGCAAATTGGTTTAGATCCCTTTTATTCGTAACATTTCCCTCAAACATCATGCGATTTGCATTATAAATTTGATTGCCATACGACCATTGAAAAAACACATTTAAATCAAATCCTTTATAACGGAAGTTATTATTGAACCCTCCAATGTGTTTCGGAAGCACATTGCCAATAACAACCCGGTCCTGAGAGTTCACTTCTCCGTCTAGGTTAATATCTTTATAGCGGATATCTCCTGGTTGAATCCGGTATCTTGCCATCCCGTTTGAAGGTTCAGATATTTTAAGGGTATAAGTTCCACTTGGAGACAAATCGAAATCATCAACCTGATAAAGTCCATCTGTAAGGTAACCGAAGAATGCCGCTGCCGGCCCGTTCAATGTGGCAATATAGAGAGCTTCATTAGAGTAGCCGTTGTCCCACGATACCGTACTAAGCATATTATTTTGATTCTCCGCTAATGCAGTCACTTTATTTCGGTTAAAACTGATATTAAAGTCACTATTCCACGAGAAGTTTTTTGTTTTTATATTTACGGTACCCAAAGTCAATTCTAGACCCTCGTTTCTTACCTCCCCAATATTCTTATAAACTTTTGTGTAACCGGTTGTAGCTGGAATATCAGCATTGAGTAGTAAGTCATAAGTTGTTTTACGATAAACATCGGCAGTAAACGAGATACGATTTCTTAGGAAGCCCAAATCAATTCCAAAATCTACCTGAGCGGTGGTTTCCCATTTCAAATTCAAATTACCAAGGGAGGACTGAATTGCCCCAGTTGAAGGGGTTCCATTATTAAATGAATAGGATGCACCTAGTGGGTTAGTAATTTGTGGCAAGCGTGAAAAGTCCCCTACCCTATTGTTTCCCGTTAAGCCATAACTCGTTCGAAGTTTAGCTTCGGAAATAAATTTAAGCGATTTCATGAATCTTTCATCCTTAATCTTCCAAGCAAATGCAGCAGAAGGAAAATACCCCCATTGCTTCCCAGGTTCAAACTTCGAAGAACCATCGGCCCGAAAACTTGCAGTGAACAAATACTTTCTCCGATAGTTGTAATTCACACGACCAAGAAACGAAGCGAGCGTATTTTCACTAGCTGATGTATTCGTAGCCCCTGGAATACCCTGATCGAGTGCGGGTATACCCAGCGATTCGTTTGGTACATTCTGCGACAGAAAACCATAACCCTCCGAGTTTGCACCTTGAAGAGTAAACCCTCCAAGTATTTCCAAACGGTTTCTCCTGTTGAAATTTTTAACCCATGTCAAGGTATTTTCGTTCAGCCAGCTACTCTTCTCTCTATAATCAACGGTACCGAATTGGCCACGGGTATTATTCGGAAACAAGGGAGTTCCCTTTGATGTTTGCGAATTGTAGAAGCTTTGATTTTTCCGAATCCGTGATTCGATACCTCCGCTCACGCGGAGCTTAAGGCCCGGAGCGATATCATATGTCATAAACGCATTGGCAACAAGAAAGTTGGTAACCGACGTTCTAACTTCATTTTCAGCAGTTAAAATCGGATTCACACGATAATCCATAGTTACATCAATATCATCATCTATCAACTCTTGTTCAAAATCTTCATCGTCCCAATCATCAGGATTCAGACTCCGGCCTGATATAGGACGGAATCCCCAAACAGAGTACATCAAATAACTACTTCCGCCAGATCCAGCATTTGCATTTGAAGCAATCTGTCCACTATTACCAAATCGGCTGTAGTTTACGTTTAAACCAACATTTACTTTTTTACTGATATTTTGATCCAAAACGAAGCGCCCCTGATAACGATATTGATCCGTATTAATCATTACACCTTCCTGATCTGTCAATGATCCCGAGATAGAATATTTCGTTTTTTCGTTACCACCACGAATAGATAGACTGTACACCTGTCGAAGCGATTGCTGGAACAACTTATCCTGCCAATTTATTCCGGGAGTCCTCTTATAATCTTCAATAGTGAGTCCGTTTTGAAGGTAGCGTTCTGTGGTAGTTTGTGCATCTCGTTCATAGTTATAACGGACAAAATCATAAGGAGACATAACATCCATCCTCTTAGTAACATTCTGAAAACCAAGAGTTACGTTTGCCGTAACAACAGGAGCGCCTATCTGACCACGCTTTGTTTCTATTATAACAACGCCATTTGCACCACGAGCCCCATAGATTGCAGTAGCGGACGCGTCTTTCAAAATATTAAAGGTTTTAATATCATCTGGATTAAGAGAAATATTTTCAGGATCTTCCATAGGGAATCCATCGATAACAAAAAGTGGCGAATTACTCTGAGTAAGCGAATTAGCACCTCGGATTACAATATTTATCCCTTCCTGACCGGGCTGCCCATCGTCGGAAGATACATTCACCCCCGCAACCCGACCAGCTAAACCCTCCTCAACAGAAAAAACAGGAGCTTTCTGAAGATCCTCAACATTAATTTCCGAAACAGAACCTGTAAGATCATCCCTTGTTGAGCTTCCATATCCTATAACTACAACCTCATCTAACACACTAGTAGTCTCCCTAAGAACAACATCAATTTGCGTCTTTTCAGATACCGTTATCTCTTGAGTAACATAACCCAATGAAGAATACACAAGTGTTGAACCCCTAGGAGCATCAATACTATACATACCGTTTACATCAGTTAATGTTTTACTTTTAGGTTGATTTTTGATTGTGATTAAGACTCCAGGAAGTTTTCCAGACACATCACTTACAGTCCCTGTTACCCGAATCACCTGTTTTGAGGTCCCCTGTTGCGCCTGAGCAGATCCATATTCATAGCTAAAACACACTAGAAGACAGGTCATAGCTACAATGATGGGCTTTACAAGTTTTAAATCCATACTTGATACAGAATTGATTAAGTTTACAATTTATCTAATTTATTAGTAGTTATGTACTACATATCAAATGTATGAAGTGTTTTTTATATTTCAAAATATTTTTAACCCTTTAACGAAAAAAGCCTGCAAACAAATTTTGCAGGCTATGCCAATAAAATAAATTCTATTTATTTAAGACGGTCGAAATGTGGCTGTAGATGCGCTTGCATTCCTATTTTGAAATCTTCTACCGTTCCGGTTTTTAAAATCTGAACCAAGTCTAAGTGATTCACTTTCCCTCGTGTCGGCTTCTTTTCCAATGTGACAACATAATCGAATATAGGCAGCAACATAATTTGAAACCTTTTTAAAGTATCGTTACCCGACATTTCGTAAAGTTTTCCATGGAAAGCTATTTCATTTTTTATTCTAAAAGAATTATCGTGGTTAACTTCTTTCTTAGCAATATTCTCTAACTCAGCAATATCCTTATCTGTCTTTCTGATATAAATCAAATCAGCGAGCCCCATTTCTAACACTAGCCTAAGTTCAAAAATATCCTGAAGGGTTGTCTTATCTATAATGAGAGGATCCAGCACTCGTTCAAAAGTCCCTAATATATCAGGTCTAGCCAGCACCATTCCTCGTTTTTTCTTAGATTCTATCATGCCGAGCATGCGTAACCTACTGAGTGCTTCCCTTACTACATTTCTACTTACACCTAAAGCCTCAGCAAGCTCCAGTTCTTTAGGCAAGGCATCTCCAGGGAGGAAAGATTTCTTCTTCAAATATTCTCTCAATCTAACCTCGACAAGATCTGCCATCGTACTTGATGTTATTGGAGTTAAGTCTTTATTTAAATCGTTGATAGCCATATCTTATAATAAACCTCAAAAATGGATATTTTTTTGTAAACATGTACTACAAAATACAAAATTTTTCAAAGACCAGATGCTTACTTATAAATGTTATTTCTTAAAGGTCTATGATAAGGTTGTACCAGTTAGTATTTAGAAGAAATTATCACATAATTACAGTACATCGAACTCTCGAACCTCACATTAACATAAATATATTTAAATGAGCTACTGGATTTCTTACTCTTATAAAATTCATCATATAAAAACATGTCAACCCTTATTTATGAAGAGTTACTTATAATTAAATAAGGATCATCCTTAATTAGACAATCCTTATTTTATTTTATATACGTATATTGATTATTGGTTTATCCAAGCTAAATTAAATTTATAAAAGTAAATAGAACGATGGCTGGTACTGCTACTTGTCGTATTTTCATTATATTCAATTAATGCAGCAATCATATTATCAGCAGATTTTGCTAAACTGCTGTATCCTCCCATTTTTCCATTTCCGGTACCATGCTGAGGGATAGCTTTGGATGTTGGCCAAAAAGCTCCTTCATCATTCGAAATTCTGATTCTCATCGCGGTTCTAGTAGTTTGACTAGCGGAATTCATTAGCAAGATACGGCTCGGACTATCTGTATACCTCAAAATAGACCCTTGACAATGAGGATCAGGCAGACCCGAAACCGGTACAAATGCAGGCCATGTTCCATTGGTATTCTCTACAGATTTATAACGGTACTTTTCATTACTACTAACTGCCCGATCATTTCGCATTAAACGGCCATTTAATCTTTCGACTATGGTTCCCTCAGATGTCCCCCCCGGAAGTGAAGTGTAATACCAATTGGTTCCGTCATCACTATAAATATTACGACCAATTGCAGGAATAATCAACCTTCCTGCTGTGGCACCAAATCGCTTCTGAATTCCTATACCTGGTCCCACAGCGTCCCATACCTTATTAGTAGGCGTTGCTGTAGATGTAATATTTACCGGACTTGACCAAACAGTTCCATCCTGTGCTTGAGTACTTTTAGTATAATAAACTCTCCTTTGGCCAGGCTCGGTAATCTTAGTAGTTCCATCATCTCCAAATTGGCTGTATCCTGCAGCATTCCATGACATAAGCACATAAATTGTTCCACTATCCTGATCTACCACAGCTGTGGGATTTCCCCATGTACCTAAACTTGCACCCTGTATTACTATCTCGGCCCCCCAGGAAGCTCCATTATTAGTTGAACGCCTGCATACCACATTTATATTTCCAAAGTCTTTATTATTATCAGCTCTGCCTTCACAAATAGCTATTAATGTTCCATTTTTAGTTCTAATAAGAGAAGGTATACGATAGGAGTGGTAATCGCCAGAACCTCCATCAAACAATTTAATTGGAGTATTATAAGCTAATACGGACGTCGAATTTTTTAACTTGATATTATTCGAAAGCTCGACTTTCTGAATTGGTGCACTTTTTTTGCAAGACAGAATTGTAAATGCAATGAGTGTAGTTCCTAAGAGTAATCGTTTAAACGACCACCGCTCTTTAATTGAGATTTTCATTTTCATTTTTTTTTAGTTAAAACTGGTTAGTTAGTAATTCATAACGCTGAAATCGATTAGAAATACTAGTCAATTATACGTATTTATGTAGTACATAACAAATGTGTTTTACATTTTTTTTATATGTGCTATACCGTACCCAACTATATATAAATAAACGTATTGTGCGATTAAGATGCGGACCCATTTAAAGGTGATTAAATAGGCTTTGTATTTTCGACATTAGTAATCTGTAGACAAGTGACAGTAACCTAGTTTGGTAAAAATCCTGTTTCTAATCCCTGTAGAGAATTAACATAGCTTCTTTTAAGCATGAACTGTTCCCAGAACCGGGCGAAAAAGTTTCGATTCTCTCCCTGCATTTTCTAAATACAGGTTCAAAACGTTCTTTGTCATTTTTATTTTTTCTTATGGGAGCCTGTAATTCAATTTTTACTGTGCTGAATAAATCCAACTGGTTGGTTTTAGGGTAAATTACCCCTTATCGCTGGTCATGATTACAGTATTCTTATCTACTCAACGATTAATTAGGAACTGGTAAAAAGAGAAACAGATGATGCTAGCATATACGACATCTATTATATTTCACATTTTTCTAAAGCAGTCCCTTTAATGGTAACTCGGCTCTTACTATTTCCGGGAAACAAAAAAAAAATCCTTTTTATACCGCTAATTCCGCGCTACCTTATATAAATTACACTCCTAACAGGCCTCTGCCATGTGCCCCCGGTAGGAAGGTTGACAAGACCATTCAGCCCCTGATTCTTAACGAACATAGTTGAAGAACCACCGCCATCAAAGTTCATCGCATCAACAGCTCCTAGAGCCTGCAATATTTTCGCTAATTGTAAAGTATTCACACCGGTAACTCCTCCTCCTGTATCTACAACCACCATCAAAACACGCTTTCCATCATCCGTTACGCCTAGCCCTGTCCTTGCCGTCGACGAGCTATTATGTGATGTCGACATATCCAAATTTTCTATAACTCCAGAAGTGATGAGCATAGGACCGCATACTATAATATTCTCAGCTTGCGTAATAGGAATTGCTGCCGCCACGACATTCAAGTTCTTTCCACTTTCCGTGAATTTTTTAACAGTAGCCACATTATTATGAATAAGAAGAGCCGAATTTGTATAGAGTTGACTCACATTCGTGTGACCGTTTTGAACAGTAACTGAGTTTATTCTTACATAAGGATCTTTGTCGTTAGAGCCATTAAATGGAAAGTAACCTGCATTTATACCAGCTATAGCACCATAATTATTACACAATGCCACTGTATTGAGTTCCGATGGAGAAAAACCTATTCCCAATGTATTAGATGAATTAAGAGTAACGTCCAAAACAAATATACTTCGTTGAGTCTGACCAAACAGGCTGAGTTTAGCGGCCTTATAAATTACGCCCGGTTTCACCGTATAGGTAGTAGTCCAGTTATATGTTGCTATTTTATTCTGGTCTGCATCAACAGTAATGGCTTTAGCATTTGAGACCATATTAAACTTAGTAACAGTAACATTAGCCATTGTTGCATTACCTAAATTAGGAGCTGTAACTATCAAAGAATTCTTATTTGCATCGATAACTGTAGCTGGTATATCTCCAAACTTGACAATATTATTCGCTAAAACGGGACTAAAGTTCTCTCCTTCAATAATTACCTTAGCGCCAAAGAAACAGCTACTTGTAATAGATGTGATTAAAGGGACTGTAGAATCTTTAAAAGTAAAGGCCATTGTGTTGGAACGTCTCCCATCAACTGAAACCAACACATCTACGGTCGTATCATTAAAGCCAGTAGGAACCTTAACGGTTATTTCGGTGTCCGACCTTTTGATTATTTCGGCCAGCCTTAAATCAAAGGTAACGTTTACCTCACTGCTATTGTCTCCGAAATTTTCTCCGAGAATGGACACCTCTGTATCTCCAGTTCCAGCCTCCGGAGACAACGATGTTATGGAAGGTATTAGAACAAGATCTGGATCACTAGCGTCTTTACTTTTACAAGAAATCGTTAAGAATGAGATCGCAAAAATAATAATCAGAAAATATCTAATCATTGAAGATTGCTCCGAGTGTACACTTTTATTCATTGTTTATAATAATAGTTGATAAATGATGTAATTGGTAATAACAAAGCTACAAATTATAACAATAATATATACATATGTTCTACATAAAATAAATTATAATTTTTAAAATATAACTTTAAAGCGAAATACGTTTTGAAACATCATTATTATCTCAGTCTCTGCAGATAGCATGCTATTTAAGACAAAATCAACATCTTCTTTTATGGATTTGTACACTAATCCTATTCCTCTAAACATATGGATTAATGACTCGAGGAAATACATAGCCGTTAACTTAAGACTTAAATACCTTGCCCCGGGATTTCAAAAGCAAAGGTTGCCACTCTCCAAATCCTGCTGGCAGGAAACCTGGGTACTACCCTTAAATAATTTCCATCTTTTCTCTGGTTAAGTATTGCTGCGATTAATCCAGTTCCCTTCCTCTGCGGTTTATTTGATTGGGACTGTATCCGTCATCTTTTTCTATTTTCTTAAGAATGGAATCTTTCATCTCATCCATATATTTCGTCTGACTCAAACGCTTTCGTCCCCTGATCGCTGCAAACCGTTTGGCGGGAATACCGATACTTACCTGGAGTTTTTCTTCCAGCCAGCGGAATATCTGGCTGATCCCTGCTGCACCGTTATTGAGCTGTCCGGTGCAGTAAAGTCCGTAACCGAGTTCTGCCAGGTTTATGGTATCTCCTGTCCAGCGCATCTGTTCGGTGGATGTTGATGTCAGATCGGTAAACGGAGCAGCCGGATTGGATTTGAGATAGGCCTGCTTTTCCAGCAACCAGGATTTCAGCATGTCAAAAGGCTTTGAATTTGGCGAACAGGTAATCGCAGTTTGTAGTAAATAGTTGGTCGGATTGTTTAGCGTTGGGCAGGATGATACTTTGCGCTTCCACGCCTCTTAAAAAATAGAGATTGTCGAGATCGTTAGCATCGAGCTTGAAATATTGATATTGAAAAGCGTATTTCTTAAAGTATCTTTCTATGTAGGTCAACTCTCCTTCCAAAAAGGAAAGCTGTTTATCGATATCGCCAAATGGAAGTCCTGTTTCTATGGTGTACATTTCTGTGCAATAGATCTTGTGGCAATAAAATGCAGGCTTGGTGCATTTGAAGAAAAGAATTTCGCTTTCTTTATCGCTAAAAGAATGAAGCTGTACCAATGTGCGAAGTTTCTCTAATGAATCATTCACTTGTTTCAAGCTTTGTACCAATCTTTCCAGCGGATCCTGTTGCTGTGCTTTGAGGCGTTCCAGTCCTAATTCGAGCTCATGGAGTAGTTTTGCACTCGTTTGATTAATCATATGTATAGAAATTTAATGAGTCCTGCCCTGCCGGTTAACTGGCTACAATTGGGTCACAAAAAGCAGGAATAGGTAGTTTTCTTCCATAGGATTCCATTTGGTTTACTGAGGTCAAAATTGTAGGCCTTTCGGGGGATGGTCAATAAGAAAAATATCCTAAAACGGACTATGGGGGAAAAGCCCTATTTGGCCTTTAGCGTGGTCAAACGGTGGATAAGTTCCGTTTTATTCCTCACCTTAACTTTTTCAAAGATATTCTGCACATGGTTGCTCACTCAATGAAATTACAGAGCTTAATAAGCGCATTAATCAAGGAAGAGAGCTACTGCTTTCCGGTGATATTGACGGAAAGGACTATAAAATCATTAAATCTGATGCAGAGAAAAAAATCGATGTTTTGGAAGCGAAATTGTCTGAAATTCCAATTAACCTCGTTGAGATCAATGAGCTTGAAGAGGTATTGGAGAACGCTATCTCTAAACTCACTAAGCTGGATATAATTTATTGGAATTCAAGCAGTGAAGTAAAAAGAAAGATAATTGGTTCGATGTTCTCTGAAAAATTCACTTTTGAAAATCTGCTACATCGAACCGCAAAAGTGAGTTTTTTATTCCAACTTATCTATCAGATTAACAAGAGCTTAGGCTCTAAAAAAAAGAAGGGCAAGTCAGAAAAAATCTGCTTGCCCAGTCTGGCTCCTCAGACTGGGCTCGAACCAGTGACCCTCTGATTAATCCCGATGAATCGGGACTCTAACCTGCTGAGCTATTTAAGCCAAGAAAATCCAACAACTCTTCCGAAGTGTGAATATCAGCTATTATTTCTTGAATAATTCGTCTACTTTTCTTTTTCTTCACTGTCTTCT